>Ga0187765_10000008_pt1 | contig 158188 bp, 147 predicted proteins | sample 0216_QUI02_MP05__3_FD_133018 | JGI IMG/M metagenome (GOLD analysis project Ga0187765, IMG submission 133018) | Tropical peat soil microbial communities from peatlands in Department of Meta, Colombia - 0216_QUI02_MP05_10_MG | ecosystem: Environmental > Terrestrial > Soil > Wetlands > Peat ...
AAGCCCGATCGTCGTTGCTTTAAGCCGCGTCCCCTGCTGAGAGCAGAGTGCGCCGGTTTCGCCTCCGGCTGCCGGTCAGATTTCTTGGAGAGGTTTTGGCTTCTCTCTCCAGGCGGCTGGCCGGCCTCTTGTCCGGCTACCTACCGACCGACACACGGCCACAGGCACGTGCGAAATTGGGCACAACCGAAATAACATTTTTTTTGAGTTGTGCAAGCAAATAGTTCGCCCTCTCAAAAAACTTTCTTAACTTTCTCTTTCAGCGATCGAGCCGCGCGTTCACTCGCGAGCGGTGAACGGCTCGATGCGATGGGCGTTGCGGACGAACTGCACCATGATGGCGATGCCGCAGAGCACGAAGACGCCGTCGAGGATGCGCTGCCCGATTCCGCCCAAGTCGAACAAGGTGGCGAGCGCCCACGAGCCGGCGAAGGCAGCGCCGAACACTTCGGCGCCGATCAGGATGGCGGCGCTGATCACGGTAACGACGTTGAGCCAGTTGATGGGGCGGCTTTCGGCCATGGGCATCCCTTTGCGCGGCCGCAATGTCCTCGAATCCGGCTGCCAAATCAAGTCCATAGCGGCCACGCCAGAAGGCCAAAGGCCCGTTTGATTTTGCTCATGACAGAGAAAGGATTGCAGCGTCAAAGTTAACGGATGGAATTTTCAGGCGCCCTGAAAATTGTCCGCCCCTTCCTCGCTGGCCTTGCGGCGACCGGCTTGGCGTTCGGTGTTGTGGCAAAGCTCACGGGTTTCGACGACTGGGCCAGCGGGATTTGGACGGCAGTCACGGTGCCGGTGCTGTTCGCGCTGCTCCTCGAGATTGTGACAAGTTTGCGGCGCGGTGACGTCGGGCTCGACATCGTCGCGGCCCTGTCGATGACCGCGGCGCTGATTTTCGGCGAGACGCTCGCCGCCTCCATCGTGGCCCTGATGTATGCCGGCGGCCAATACCTCGAGAGCTTTGCCGAAAAGGCGGCGCGTCGCGAGATCACCGCATTATTGTCACGGGTGCCGCGCACCACCCTGCGGCACCAGGGGGGACGACTGGAGGAGGTTGCCCTCGATTTGATCCTGCCGGGCGACCGCCTGTTCATTCGCCGGGGCGATGTGTTGCCGGTCGACGGCACAGTGGCGCAGGGTGTTGCCGTGCTTGATCAATCGGCGCTCACCGGGGAGCCCCTCCCGGTGCAATTAAAGTCCGGCGACCCGGTTCTGAGCGGTTCAACCAATAGCGGCGAGGCCTTTGACCTAACGGCGACGCACAGGGCTGCGGAGAGCACCTATGCCGGCATCGTCAGGCTGGTCGAGGCCGCGCAGAACGCGCGGGCGCCGATGTCGCGGCTGGCTGACCGCTATGCCCTTCTGTTCATGGCGCTGACAATGACACTCGCCGGCGCTTCCTGGGGCCTGAGCGGCGATCCAGTTCGCGCGGTCGCGGTGCTGGTCGTTGCGACTCCTTGTCCGCTCATCCTGGCGGTGCCGGTTGCCATCGTCTCGGGACTTTCACGCGCCGCCAAGCTCGGCATCCTGATCAAGGGCGGCAAAGCAATTGAAACGCTGGCGCGGGTGCGGTCGATGGTCATCGACAAGACTGGGACGCTGACTGTGGGCCAGGCGAAGATCGTCTCTACCAGGGCGGCCGATGACATGGCCCCCGCTGAGCTCCTGCGGATCGCTGCCTCTCTCGACCAGGTCTCCAAGCACGTGGTCGCCCAGACCATCGTCGAGGCGGCGCGGCGCAAAGGATTGTCGCTGGCGATCCCGACAGATTTGGTCGAGACGCCGGGAGAGGGCGTCATCGGCCGGGTGGAAGGACGCCAGGTGATGGTCGGTGGCCTGCGATTCATTGCCAGCAAAGTTGCTGGCGCCGATATGTCGCTGTTGCCGCACGATAGGCCGCCCGGTGCGCTCGCCGTGGCTGTGGCGATTGATGGCAAATTGGCCGGCCTGCTGATGCTTGCCGACGAATTGCGTGCCGGAACCAAGGCGATGCTGTGCGAGCTTCGCAGCATGGGTATCGAACGCATCGTTTTGGCAACCGGCGACCGCCGCGATGTTGCCCACTTTATCGCCAGCGGGCTTCCGTTCGACCTGGTGCGCTCGGAACTTACACCCGACCAGAAGATCCTCGTCGTGCTCTCGGAGCGCAAAAACGGTCCCGTCATGATGATCGGCGACGGCATAAATGATGCCCCCGCGCTCGCCGCCGCCGATCTCGGCGTAGCGATGGGCGCCAGGGGAGCCGCTGCATCCGCCGAGGCTGCCGACGTTGTGCTGCTGGTCGACCATCTCGACCGGATCCTCCCTGCCATCAGAATTGCGCGGCGTTCGCGCTATATCGCGCTGGAAAGTGTGGTTGCCGGTATCGGCCTGTCGACCCTGGCAATGATAGCGGCTTCGTTCGGGCTACTGGCACCCGTCCAGGGAGCGCTGCTCCAAGAGGTGATCGACGTGGCAGTCATCTTCAACGCGCTAAGGGCCCTGCAAGGCTGACAAGGGTCTCGCCAAGGCCCAAGTTGGCGACTAGATGGACGCCATGACCCGCTCGCCTGCCGCTCCCGATAGTGAAAATCCGCTGCTTGCCGCCTGGACAGGTATCTGCGAGTTGCCGCCTTTCGCGATGATCAGGCCCGACGACTTCCGGCCCGCGTTTGACCGGGCGCTGGCGGCGCATCGTGCCGAGATCGATGCCATCGCCGCCGACCCCGCCGCTCCGACATTCGACAACACCATCACGGCGCTGGAAAAGAGTGGCGGCGCGCTGGAGCGGGTCTCTAACGTGTTCTTTGTGCTTGCGGGAGCCGACACGTCCGACGACATCGAGGCGATCGAACGCCACATCTCTCCATTGCTCGCTCGGCACAATAACGGCCTCTACCTCAATCGCGCGCTCTATGCTCGCGTTGCCAGCCTGTATCGGCGGCGCGAAGCCCTGGGCCTCAACGCCGAGCAGGCACGCGTATTGGGGCGCTATCACACCCGCTTCATCCGCGCCGGCGCGGCGCTTGAGCAACCCGCCCAGGAGCGTCTGGCGGCGATCAACGAGAAGCTGGCAAGTCTCGGCACCCAGTTCGGGCAAAACGTGCTGGCCGACGAGAAAGCGTTTGCGATGGTGCTGGAGGAGGGCGATCTCGCCGGATTGCCCGATTTCGCCCGCGCCGCCGCGCGTGCGGCCGCGGAAGAACGCGGCCAGCCGGGTAAATACGTCATTACCTTGGCACGCTCGTCCGTCGAGGCCTTCCTGCAATTCTCGTCGCGCCGCGACCTGCGCGAAAAAGTGTTTCAGGCATGGATCAGACGCGGCGAAAACGGCGGAACGACCGACAACCGCGCGCTGATAGCCGAAATGGTGGCGCTGCGTGCGGAACGCGCCAAACTGCTCGGCTTTGCGACCTTCGCCGATTACCGGCTCGACGATCAAATGGCCAAGACCCCGGCGGCGGCGCGTGAACTTCTCGACGAGGTCTGGGGCAGGGCGCGCGCAAAAGCTGGTCGCGAGAAAGACGCCTTGCAAGGCTTGATCGCGGAGGAGGGCAGCAATTTTACCTTGGCGCCGCATGATTGGCGCTACTACACGGAGAAACGCCGCAAGGCGAAATTCGATCTGGATGAGACCGAGATCAAGCCGTTCTTTCAGCTCGACAAGATGATCGAGGCGGCCTTTGAAACCGCGCGGCGCTTGTTTGGTCTCACATTCTCCCCCGTCGCAGTGCCACTCTATCATCCTGACGCGCGCGCGTGGGACGTGAAAGACGCACAAGGTCGCCACGTTGCACTGTTCATCGGCGACTATTTTTCCCGGAGTTCCAAGCATAGCGGTGCGTGGATGACGTCGCTACGCGACCAGGAGAAACTTTCTGGCGATATTCGCCCAATCGTTCTCAATGTCTGCAACTTCTCCAGGCCGACGGCGGGCGAACCCGCGCTGCTCTCATTCGATGACGCGCGTACCTTGTTCCACGAATTCGGCCACGCGCTGCACGGGATGTTGTCCAATGTGACATATCCGTTGCTCGCGGGCACCGCGGTGCCGAGCGATTTCGTGGAGCTCCCATCACAGCTGTACGAACACTGGCTGGAAGTGCCGGAGATATTGCGCCACTACGCACGTCACTACCGCACCGGCGAACCGATGCCACAGGCATTGCTCGATCGACTCCTGGCGGCGCGCACCTTCAATCAGGGTTTTGCCACAGTCGAATACACGGCCTGCGCACTCGTCGATCTCGATTTGCATTCGCTGCCGGATGCCTCCGCGGTCGATGTCACGGAGTTCGAGCGCAAGGATCTTGAACGGATCGCCATGCCGGCGGAGATCGTGATGCGGCACCGGCTGCCGCATTTTCAGCATCTTTTCTCCGGCGGTGGCTACGCCGCGGGCTATTACTCCTACATGTGGTCGGAGGTACTCGATGCCGACGCCTTTGCGGCTTTCGAGGAGACGGGAGACGCCTTCGATCCGGCGACAGCCAAAAAGCTGCGCGATTACGTCTACAGTGCCGGAAACCTCCGCGAGCCTGTGGAAGCATATGAGGCGTTTCGCGGCCGGCTGCCCACTGTGGACGCATTACTGAGAAAGCGCGGTTTGGCCGACGCTGAGCCGGCATGACTCTGCACTCCGCCGGGCATCGCCGGGGCGTCGTCGCGGCTCCGCATGCGGCCGCGGTGGAGGATGGCCGCGCGATTCTCGCCGAAGGTGGCAATGCGATCGAAGCGATGCTGGCCATGGCTGCCAGCATCGCGGCGGTCTATCCGCACATGAACCATGTTGGTGGCGACGGTTTTTGGCTGATCCGCGAGCCATCGGGGCGAGTTCGTTCGCTGATGGGGGCGGGCCGAGCCGGCGTCAAGGCAACGCCGCGCTTCTATCGCGATGCCGGTCATGACGAAATCCCGGCGCGCGGGCCGCTCGCCGCACTCACGGTCCCCGGCGCAGTCGCGGCCTGGATGCTTGCTAGCGATGCGGCGAAAGCGCAAAGCAGCAAAGGAATTGGCGGTAAACTGCCGCTTGATGTTCTGCTGGCGCCTGCGATCAGACATGCGCGCGAGGGATATGCGGTCACGCGCAGCCAGGCGCGGCTGACGGCCGAGAAATTGCCGGAAATGGACAAGGCGGTCGGTTTCAAGAAGACATTTCTACTTGACAACAGGATACCGGACGTCGGCGCGGCACTTAAACAAACCGCTTTTGCGGAAACGCTTGAACATCTCGCCCATACCGGCCTGGATGACTTTTATCGCGGTGATGTGGGACGAGAGATTTCCGCCGATCTTGAACGCATCGGCAGTCCGGTAACACGTGCCGATCTGGAAAACTTTCGGGCAACCGTCGAGGAACCGCTCAGCGTCGTGACGCAAGTGGGCACACTTTACAACTCGCCGCCGCCAACACAGGGGTTGGCTTCGCTTATTATCCTCGCTCTGTTCGAGCGTTTGCGTGTAGCGCAGGCGGAAAGCTTCGAACACGTCCACGCCATCGTGGAAGCGACCAAGCGTGCCTTTCGCGTGCGCGACCTTGTCGTCACCGATCCTGACAGGATCGCCGTTGATCTCAAACAGTATCTGTCGCCGGCTTTCCTCGACGCGGAATCCGCAAAGATCGACGCGCGCAAGGCCGCGCGCTGGCCGGCCCCCTCTGGCGAAGGCGACACTATTTGGATGGGTGCGACTGATGCGAGCGGGCTCGTCGTCTCATACATCCAATCGCTTTACTGGGAGTTCGGGTCCGGCTGTGTTTTGCCGGCAACGGGAATCGTGATGCAGAATCGCGGGGCAAGTTTTTCGCTCGATCCGAAAGCGCTCAATGCCCTCGAGCCCGGCCGGCGACCGTTTCATACCCTCAATCCGGCCCTCGCGGTGCTCAAGGATCGCCGCATCGTGGCCTATGGCACTATGGGAGGCGACGGCCAGCCGCAAACCCAGGCGGCAGTGTTCACGCGCAATGTCATCTTCAACCAGCCGCTCGATAAGGCGATCGATGCTCCGCGTTGGCTGCTTGGACGCACCTGGGGATCGACCCACACAAATCTGCGGGTGGAATCCCGGTTCGATGACAACCTGATCGATCGCTTGCTATCGGCCGGGCACGACGTTGCTGTGCTCGGTGAAGCCTATTCGGACACTATGGGCCATGCCGGCGCTGTTGTGTTGCGCGCCGATGGCAGTTTGGAAGGCGCACACGATCCGCGCGCCGACGGTGGCGCCGGCGGCATCTAATTTGCGGCATTTACGCTGAAATTATGTGCAACATAGTCACAGGTCACTTTTGCGCCGCAGTCCGTGTTATGTTTCGTGCGCATGCCGCTTCGTATTCTCCTGGCCCTATTTGTGGCCTTCGTCGTTGCCGCTCCCGCGCGGGCGCATCCGCATGTTTGGGTGACAATGCATACCGAGCTCGTCTATGCGCCCGACGGCAAGATCACAGGCATTCGTCACGCTTGGTCGTTCGACGATATGTTCTCCACCTTCGCGACGCAGGGGCTGGAAAGCAAAGAGAAAGGCAAGTTCACCCGCGCGGAACTGGCGCCGCTCGCCAAGGTCAATGTCGAATCGCTCAAGGAATTCGATTACTTCACCTACGCCACGGCCGATGGAAAAAAAGCCGAACTCGCGGAACCCGCCCCCGACTACTGGCTGGACTATGCGGATCAGGTCCTCACGCTGAATTTCACCCTCCCGCTTAAAACGCCGGTAAAGGCGAAGGAGCTCAAGGTTGAAATATATGATCCGACAATTTTCGTGGACTTTTCGTTCGACAAAGAGAAGCCGGCTCAGTTGGTTGGCGCACCGAAATGCAAGCTCGATGTAGTGCTACCACGCGAAATGACTTTCGCCGAAGGAAAAAAACTAAGTGAGATTCCCGCCGACCAGCCGAACACAGCAATGGCGTGGGGCGCGCAGTTTGCGAACAAGCTCCTGGTGCATTGTCCGTGAGATGACTGCAACGTGTGGGTCCGCGGGGCGGCGTGCGCGCACAAGGTTTCCTGCCATGATGTTGTCCGGTCGGCGCTCGATGTTGGCGCAATGTGTGCTGTTGGTTGTCGGATTTATTTTTCTGATCGCCATGATCGACGTCGTGCTTGCGCAACCTTTCGGCATGGCACGCGGCGCAGCGTCGCCTGAAGTTGGCGGCTTCGCCGGGTGGATTTTGCAAAAGCAGGCCGAGTTTTACCGGATGCTGTCGGGCTTGATCCGCGCGGCTAAAGCCGACGGCAGCGCCGCCTATACGCTGCTCGGCATCTCGTTCCTCTACGGCATCTTCCACGCCGCCGGTCCTGGCCACGGCAAGGCGGTGATCTCGTCTTATCTCGTCGCCAATGACGAGACCTGGCGGCGCGGCATCATGCTGTCGTTCGCCTCGGCGATTCTTCAGGCGTTCACCGCCATAGCGATTGTTGGCATTGCTGCCGCAATGCTCGGCGCAACCGCCAAGGCGATGGGTGACACCGTGCGCGTCATCGAAATCGTCAGCTATGCGCTGATCGTCGCTATCGGTCTGCGATTACTATGGGTGAAGGGCCGGGCCTTCCTGCGATTGCTGCGCGGTGAAAAGCATGCGCATGACAATAATCATGTTCAACATCACGGGCACAACCACGGTCATGATCATGACCACCATCACCATGGGCACGCCCAGGGCCATGATCACCATCACCATCGCCATGGCCATAGTCACGACCATGATCACGACCACGAAGACGACGCCCACGCTTGGGGCCATGCGCACGCACCTGAGCCGCAGGAGTTGACGGGGCGGCATTGGTTCCGGCGGGCGTTCACCGCAATTGTCGCTGTCGGTTTGCGGCCATGTTCGGGCGCGATCATCGTGCTTGTGTTCGCGCTGGCACAGGGGCTGTTCTGGATCGGCGTGGCGTCGACTTTCGTCATGGGAATCGGCACCGCGATCACTGTGGCCGCTATCGCCACGCTCGCCGTTGGCGCGCGCGGGCTCGCCGGCCGGCTGGCGAAGGCAAAGCCGGGTGCTGGCATGATCGTCTTGCGCGGCCTGGAAACCGCGGCTGCACTGGTGATCGTACTATTCGGCCTCGCCCTGCTCACCGGTTATGTGGTGAGTGAGCGCTTGATGGTCGTCTGAATGCGACAGGATAATTAGGAAAAGTCTTCTTCTCTCAACTCAATCGGCTGGCCGTGCGGTGTGCGATCGCACGCCCGATCCCAGGCAGCGCGGTAGCTGTCCAGTGTGTCTTGCGTTGTCACGCCCTTTTCGGCCACCAGCTTCTCGAGCGTGTTCAGCCAGTGCGAATAATAGGTCTCGCCGGTGTCGGGATCGCCGGCCGCCTGTGCGCGTTTGATTTCAGCCGCAAGCGCCGCCGCCCATTCCGGCCAGCTGAAGACGCCGCGCTCATGCAGCGCCAGCGTCATCGCGAAGGCTTGCGCTTCCCACGGCTCGCGAAACACCGGACCATCCGCGTCGCGCGGAACGCCCGGAACGGCGACCGCGGCACGCATTGCCGCCTGCGGATCCATACCCATGTCAGACCGGTTCCAGATAGGGCTCCCAGGCATCGATCGAGACCTTCACGGTCGCATCACCATCCGTCCCCCAAAGCTCGCGCCCGTCGAAACGCACGGTATAGAGCCACTGCGGGTCTTCTCCGGCGCCGGTCGCATTGCTGTCGGGAAACACGTGAAAACCGATCACGCGTTCGATGGTGCCAGTGTGGCCTCGCACGTAGCGCGGCAGCCGCGTGTGAGTGAGGGGATTTATGTTTTTTGCGCGCACCTTGTCGCCCGTTTTGAAGAACGGCGACGTGTTTGTGTCGCGTTCGGTCGGACCGCCCCGATGCAGTGTTTTCGTTACGTCGCCTGGCGAAAGAATACGTTTGACTGGCTTCGGGGCGCGCAGCGAATGCCCGGCGTTGATTTCGTCTTCGGAGATCAGCCCGCGCTCCTTGATCATGTGCTCAAGTGCCGCGAACCAGATTTGATAGTAGCTCATCGACAGGTATTCGGCCGGCGGCCGGTTTTCACGCGCGAAACGCCCCATGTCGATATTCCAGCCGCCGGGCATGCCCATTGCGAGTGTCAACGCGAATGTGCGCTTTTCCCATTCGGCATGGAACACCGGCTCGTTCGGCTCGGGCTTGACCCGGCCATGGCCGTGCGTGCCGCCGAGGTCTTGCCCGCCGTTCATTTTGCGATGTCCCCTGGCAGCTTCGGCAGGCCCGTGCCGATCATGGAATCGCGCGTGACGAGATCTGCGAGCTTTTCTTCGCTCCAGCCCTCGGTCCCCTCTGGCCGCATCGGCAGCACGAGGTAGCGAATCTCCGCGGTTGAATCCCAGATGCGGATCTCAGTCTCTTTTGGCAGCGTCACGCCGAAATCGGCGAGGACGCCGCGTGGATCGGCGACCGCGCGTGATCGATAGGGGGCCGACTTGTACCAGACGGGCGGCAAGCCGAGGACCGGCCACGGATAACAGGAGCACAAGGTGCAGACGACCATGTTGTGCAATTTCGGGGTATTCTCCAGCGCGACGATGTGCTCGCCCTGGCGGCCGGCATAGCCGATCTCGGCGATGGCGGGCGTGGCATCTTTCAAGAGCCGCGTGCGAAAGGCGGGATCGGCCCAAGCCTTGGCGACGACGCGCGCTCCGTTGCGCGGGCCCACTTTCTTCTCATAGGTCTCGATCAGCAGGTCGAGTGCAGCCGGGTCGACATATCCCTTCTCCGTGAGCACGGTTTCGAGTGCGCGCACGCGCAGCTGTGTTTCCGAAAGCTCGGAATGGTCGTGATCGTGGTGGTCGTGGTCATGCCCGGACATAAGCCCAATATAAGCAAAAGGCCGGTCTTTGTGTCATCATCAGCTTCATGCGTTTTAAGCATATGAACGTGCTTGCCAACCGGATCGATCGTCTGAATACAGCGATCGGCCGTGGCGTGGCGTGGCTGGTCCTCGCGGTTGTGCTGCTGCAATTCGCGCTGGTGATCGCGCGCTATCTGTTCGGGCTTGGCTCGGTCCGGCTTACCGAGAGCGTTATCTATGCGCATGCCACGGTGTTTTTGCTCGCGGCGGCCTGGACGCTAAGTGCCGGAGGCCACGTGCGGGTCGACATCTTCTATGCGGAGGCGTCAGCGCGCACCAAAGCGGCGATCGAGCTTGTTGGCGCGCTGCTGCTGTTGCTGCCGTTCATGCTCGTGCTGATCTGGTTGTCGGTACCCTATGCCGCGCGCTCGTGGGCGGTTCTTGAACATTCCCAGGAAGCGAGCGGCCTGCCAATCGTATTCGCGCTCAAGACGCTTATCCCGCTTTTCGCGTTGCTAATGGCGCTCCAAGGCGTCGCTCAGGCGATCCGCGCCGCAGCGGCGCTGTCGAGGACGCGCTGATGGTTATTGCCGAGATGCTTGCGATCCTTCTGGTCGTCGCGGTCGTGGCCGCTTTGATGGTCGGCTATCCCGTCGCGCTGACCCTTGCCGGCGTGTCGCTGATATTCGCGGTCGTTGGCAATGCGCTGGGTATCATGAGCTTCACCATTCTCGGCGCCCTGCCGCAACGCATCTTCGGTGTCATGACGAACGAAGTCCTGCTCGCAATTCCGTTGTTCATCTTCATGGGCGTGATGCTGGAACGCTCTCGCATTGCTGAAGACTTGCTTGAGACCATGGGCCGGCTGTTCGGCAGGCTGCGGGGAGGGCTCGGTATCTCGGCGGTAATCGTCGGAACGCTGCTTGCGGCAGCCAAGGGCGTGGTCGGCGCCACGACTGTGACCATGGGCCTGATCATGTTGCCGGTGATGCTGCGCTTCGGTTACGACCCGCGGCTCGCGGCCGGAACGGTCGCTGCCACTGCGACGCTGGCACAGATATTTCCGCCGGCGACCGTGCTGGTTCTGCTCGGCGATCAGCTCGGCAACTCCTACCAGGCCGCGCAGCTCTCCAAAGGGATATTCGCGCCACGTTCGCTCACGGTCAGCGACCTGTTCGCGGGTGCGCTCGTGCCGGCCTTCGCACTGGTTGTGCTCTATCTGCTTTTTCTCATGGCGGTCGCGCTCATCTGGCCACAGGCATCGCCCGCTCTGCCACCCGACAAGAAGACGCCGCGCGGGCCCGCCTTGATTCGCCGTCTCGCGGAGGTGCTGGTTGCGCCGCTGCTTCTGATCGCGGCAGTGCTCGGTTCGATCCTTGGCGGTATCGCGACGCCGACCGAAGCCGCATCGATCGGCGCGGTCGGGGCCATCGCGCTGGCCGCGCGCAAGGCGCCGCTTGCTGCGTTGATGAAGCCGGTCTGCGAAAAGACCGCGCAAATCGTCAGCATGATTTTTCTGATTCTGATTGGCGCGACCATGTTTAGCCTGGTGTTCCGCGCGCTTGGCGGTGACGACATGGTGCATCGCGCGCTGTCGGACCTGCCGGGCGGAGCGGCCGGCGCCGTAGTCGCAGTCATGTTGGCGATGTTCCTGCTCGGCTTCGTGATGGATGCGTTCGAAATCATCTTCGTGGTTGTGCCGATTGTCGCACCCACGCTTCTGACCATGCCGGGGGTCGATCCGGTCTGGCTTGGAATCATGATGGCTGTGAACTTACAGACGTCCTACATGCATCCGCCGCTCGGGCCGACGTTGTTTTTTTTGCGCGGCGTTGCGCCGCCGCAGATCACCACGCGGCATATCTATGTCGGCATTATTCCGTTTGTGCTGATCCAGCTTGTTGCCCTTGTCGTGCTGTGGTTTGCACCGAGTCTGGCAACCGCGCTGCCGCATGCGCTCTACGGTCGTTGATTCAGGGCCATAGTCGCTCGATCACGATCCAGAGCCACACAGTACCCGCCGCCAGCAGCGACAAGCCGACCGCCGCCGACCCCATGTCCTTGACGTGTTTGATGGTCGGGTCGTTGTCGCGGGTGACGCGATCGCTCAGCTTCTCGATCGCGGTGTTGAGCAGTTCGACAATGAGAACAAAGACGATGACGCCAATCAGCGCAAATCGCTCGCCCATATCGGCAGTAAGGAGTAAGGCGAGAGGAACCCCGACAGCGAGAAGCGCAAGCTCCTGACGAAATGCGGATTCCGATCGCGTCACCGCAACCAAGCCGTTCCAGCTATTGATGGCGGCCTGCCAAAGCCTTTCCACGCAACCCACCCCGAGTCGTTGTCCCGGCGCAAAATAGGCGGCCCGAGATTCATAGTCTATTCATGTGCTTGGTCGGCGTGTGTATAAGGTTACTGCATGAAGGCCGCTGAGATGTTCAGTCTGAAGGGCCGCGTGGCGCTGGTGACCGGCGCGTCGAGCGGCCTTGGTACGCAATTCGCCAAGGCGCTTGCCGAAAGCGGCGCGTCGGTTGCGCTGGTGGCGCGGCGGGCCGACCGCCTTAAAACGCTGAAAGACGAGATTGAAACCAAGGGCGGGAAGGCGATTGCCATCGAGGCGGACGTGATCGACCGTGCGGCTATGACACGCGCCTTCGACGCCGCGGAAAAAGCCTTCGGCACCGTCACGATCCTCGTCAACAACGCCGGCATCGCGCATGGTGGCCGTGCCGTCGAGATGCCGCCGGAGGAATGGCGCAAGGTGCTCTCGACCAATCTCGACGCGGTTTTTTTCTGGGCGCAGGAAGCGGCGCGCCGGATATTGGCGGCCAAGAAGCAGGGCGCCATTGTTAATATTGCATCGGTGCTGGGATTGGCGGTCGCAAAAGGCGCCGTTGCGTACGCGGCTGCCAAAGCCGGCGTCGTCCAGGTCACCAAAGCGCTCGCTGTTGAACTCGCGTTCAAGGGCGTGCGCGTGAATGCCATTGCGCCCGGTTGGTTCGTCACCGAGATGAATAATGACTACCTGATGGGCGAAGCAGGCGATGCCATCAAGCGAGAGATCCCGATGGGACGATTCGGAAATCCTGGCGATCTCGACGGCGCGCTGCTGCTGCTGGTCTCGGACGCCGGCAGTTATATTACGGGCGCGACCATTGTCGTGGATGGCGGACAGGTGATTCAGATCAAGGGCTAGGAAAACGACGCATGGACTTTACGCTCACGCCCGATATTGAAGATCTGCGCCTGCGCGTGCGTGCCTTCGTGGAAGAGCACGTATTGCCGCTGGAGGCTGATCCGCAAAATTTCTCCGAGCACGAGAATATTCCGGAGGCGCGGCTCGCCAAAGTGCGCGAGAAGGCAAAGAAGGCCGGCCTGTGGGCGCCACAGTCGCCAAAGGAATTCGGCGGGATGGACCTCCCGATCGTCGCCTGGGCGGCGATTTATGAAGAGGCGGCACGCTCGATCTTCGGACCACTCGTTTTTAATTGTATGGCTCCCGACGACGGCAATATGAACCTGCTCAAGCTTGTCGGGACCCGTGAGCAAAAAGAAAAATGGCTGAAGCCCATCGTCGAGGGCAAGGTGCGCTCGACGTTCACCATGACCGAGCCTGCGCCGGGCGGCGGTTCGGACCCCGCGATGATTCGAACTTGCGCCGAGAAAAAGGGCGACAGTTACATCATCAAAGGGCATAAGTGGTTCGCTACGGGCGCCGAAGGTGCGGCTCATTTTATCCTGATTGCCCGCACCAGCGACGATAAACGGCGTGGTCTTACCGCGTTCCTTTTTCACAAGGATCAACCGGGCTGGCGCATTCTGCGCCGTATCCCGATCATGGGGCCGCATGAGCATGGCGGGCATTGCGAACTCGAGTTCGACGGTCTCGAAGTCCCGGCGGAAAACGTGCTGCTGGGCGAGGGTGATGGACTCAAGATCACGCAAATCAGGCTCGGTCCTGCCCGATTGACGCACTGCATGCGCTGGCTCGGCCAGTCAAAACGCTGCATGGAGATCGCGCAGGCTTACGTCGCAGAACGCCAAGGCTTCGGGATCAAGCTCGGCGATCGCGAAAGCGTGCAGATCAAGCTCGGCGAAGTAGCGCAGCAAATCCAAATTGGCCGGCTGCTCACCATGCACGCTGCCTGGATGCTCGATCAGGGTGGGCGCGCGCGCAAGGAAGTATCGATGGCCAAAGTGCAGGTTGCCGACACGTTGCACAAGGCGGCCGATGTGGCGATCCAGTTGCAGGGCGCGCGGGGTTTCTCGCAGGATTCGATTGCGCAATGGATCTATCGATCGGCTCGCTCGGCGCGCCTGGTGGACGGTGCATCCGAAGTCCACATGATGGTGCTGGCGCGCTTCATGAAGGAAGAAGGGCGAGATTTCTGGAAATGGGGACCTGGCGAGGGGCGGCGAAACGACCGGTAAAGTCGCTACATCACTGCTCCGATTTGCCACGGGACGAATTCAAGTTCGCCGTAGCCGAGGTCTTCAGATTTTGTGTGCGTGCCCGATGCAACCCGCAATACCTTGTCAAAAATTTCCTGTCCCTTTTCCTCAATGGATATTCCGTCGAGGACATCACCGCAGTTGATATCCATGTCGTCGGTCATGCGCCGGTACATCTCGCTATTGGTGGCGAGTTTGATCGAAGGTGTTGGCTTGCAACCAAAGGCGGAACCCCTGCCGGTGGTAAAGCACATAACGTTGCAGCCACCGGCGACTTGACCGGTCGCACCCACAGGGTCGTATCCCGGCGTATCCATGAACACGAACCCTTTTTCCTTCACCGGCTCGGCATATTCGTAAACCGCGCGCAACGTGGTGCTGCCGCCCTTGGCTGCGGCGCCCAATGACTTTTCCAGGATGGTTGTCAGGCCGCCGGCCTTATTGCCGGGCGCCGGATTGTTGTTCATTTCGCCGCCATTACGTTTTGTGTAGTCCTCCCACCAGCGAATCCGCTCGACCAGTTTTTCGCCGACGACGCGATTGATTGCGCGCCGCGTCAGCAGATGCTCGGCACCGTAGATTTCCGGTGTTTCCGCCAGTACTGCTGTTCCGCCATTTTTGACCAACAGGTCGACGGCAGCACCCAATGCGGGGTTTGCAGTGATACCGGAGTAACCGTCGGACCCACCGCACTGGAGCGCCAGCACGATCTCGGAAGCGGGCCGCGTTTCTCGTTTGGTGCGCGCAGCGACAGGCAACATGGCTTTGATACGTTCAATTCCCTGGTCGACAGTTTTCCTGGTTCCACCCGTCGCCTGAATAGTCATGGTCTGGAAGTGATCACCTTCGACCATTCCGTATTCGTCCTTCATCCGATCGATCTGAAATACTTCGCAACCCAGGCCGACCATCAAGGCGGCACCGAGATTGGGATGGGTCGCGTAACCCCATTGTGTCCGTCGTAGCAATTCCCAACCCTCGCCGTAGGCCGCCATGCCGCATCCACTGCCATGAACAAATGCCACCGCACCGTCGATTTGCGGATAGTCGTCGAGAATTCCAGATCGATTGACTCCTTCGGCGATGAATTTTGCGACCGAAGCCGAACAATTCACCGAGGTCAGAATGCCGATATAATTTCGTGTTCCGGTTTTCCCGTTGGGCCGGAGATAACCCTCGAATGTCGCACGCAGCTCCGGCGCCAGGATCTCGTCATTCTTTGCTCCCTCAGCAAATTTATAGTCTCGCGCAAAGTCGCGCAGCGCCACGTTTTGCTCATGCACCCAATCGCCAGGCGCGATCGCTTTTGATGCGAATCCAATCGTTTGGCCGTATTTCCGTACAGGCTCGCCTTCGCGGATGGTCATCACCGCCATCTTGTGCCCGCGCAGTACACGCTCGCGCGCGGTGACGCCCGCGACGGCGGTGCCCGCTGCAATCTGATCGACAGCGACAACAACGTTATCTTCGGGCGATAACCGGATGGTCCTTGGTGTGTTCATGTGAGCGGTAACCAAGCCTGTTGCGTGAAGGTGCCTGCATAGTAACATCCCGACGAACAGGCGGTGCTCTAAATAATCGCCCACAGGGGAGGCAAGTATGCCGAATTGGCCGCGCCGGTTGGTGCATGGTTTTGCGTTTGTTGCCGCAGTATTCCTCGTAACCGGTCCTGCCGGCGCCCAGACCAAGCTCAAGTGGGCGCATGTCTATGAAGTCGCCGAGCCCTATCATGTGCAGGCGCTATGGGCAGCCGAGGAAATCAAAAAACGTACGGACGGCCGCTATGAGATCGGCGTGTTCCCGGCCTCGCAACTTGGCAACGAGAACCAGATCAATGAAGGACTGGGGCTTGGCACCGTCGATATCATCTACACGGGTGCATCGTTTGCCGGCTCGATCTACAAGCCGCTCTCGATTACCGGCGCGCCGTTCATTTTGCGCGACTTCGACCACTGGAAAGCCTACCGCGACAGCCAGTTGTTCCGCGACTTAGCCAAAGGCTACGAGGACAAGACCAATCACAAGGTCGTTGCGATTCTTTACTACGGCCAGCGGCACGTCACGGCCAATAAAGAGATCAAGAAGCCCGAAGATATGAAGGGAATGAAACTGCGCGTTCCGCCGGCGCCGCTGTTCCTGATGTTCACAAAATCGGTCGGCGCGAATGCGACGCCGATTGCCTTCGCCGAAGTTTACCTGGCGCTCCAGCAGGGGACGGTCGACGGCCAGGAAAATCCGCTCCCGACCATCATGGCGAAGAAGTTTTACGAAGTTCAATCGCACATCATGCTGACCGGCCACATTACCGAATCCCTGGTTACGATTGTCGGCGGCCACGTCTGGTCGAAACTTTCCGATGCCGACAAGAAGGTGTTCGAAGAAGTGCTGAAGGAAGCGAGCGCACGGTCGACCGACCAGATCCGCGCGTCCGAGCTCAAGCTCGCGGATGAATTCCGCAAGCTCGGCAAGACCGTGGTGGAAGTCGACCGCGAAGCGTTCCGCAAGGCGGCGTTGCCGTTGCATAACGACCCCAGCGCGGGAGCCGGCTGGTCGCAGGCGCAATACGACGCACTCCAGGCGTTGAAATAACAGGACAGTTGCAAATCGCGCTATGCCGCGCCCGAGCGCGGTGTAGCGGGTGCGATCTGCGCCGCGGGGGATCATGAGTAAAAAGAAAACGCTCAAGGGCGAGAAGCGTCTCATTGAGGCGGAAGACGCCGAAATTGTCATCGAACACTATCCGGAGGATTGGCTCGCCTTCGTGATTTTTTGGTCGCTTGCCTTCATCGTCTTCCTCCAGTTTTTTACGCGCTACGTGCTCAATGACAGCCTGGCTTGGACCGAGGAGATTGCACGTTATGGTTTGATGTGGGTCGTGTTCATCGGCGGTGCGATGGTCACCAGACGCAACACGCATATCGCCGTCGAATTGCTCTCGAACGTTATGAAGCCCGGACCGCTGCGCTCGATCCTGCTGGCTTTTGTCGATTTCATAAAGCTTGCCTTTCTCGGCCTGCTTGCATTCGTGTCATGGACGATCACCGTGCGCATGCACCAGCAGCGCATGACGGTTTTCGACCTGCCAATGAGCTACGTGTATGCCGGCGTCGCCTTCGGATGTTTCCTGATGCTCTTCCGCCAGGCGTGCAATGTCTGGCGCAACGCCCGGATGGGCTGGAACCGGCCGGGCGATGTAACGCACCAGATCTCGGCTGACTGAGGCGGGACAATCCGATGATCGTGATGGCGTTCCTGTTCATAGCGGTCCTGCTCGTGGGCGTACCGGTGTTCATCGCGCTTGCGGGATCGTCTTTTATTTACACGCACTTCATCGCCGGTCTGCCGGATTTCGTCATCTTGCATCGGATGGCGGGAGGCATTGATTCATTTCCGCTGCTGGCCGTGCCGTTCTTTATCCTTGCAGGCAATCTGATGAATTCAGCCGGCATCACCAACCGCATCTATGATTTTGCCGTCGCGCTCGCGGGCTGGACCCGCGGTGGACTGGCGCACGTCAATATCATCGGTTCGGTGATTTTCGCCGGCATGTCCGGCACCGCGATTGCCGATGCGGCGGGTCTGGGCACGATCGAGATCAAGGCGATGCAGGACCACGGCTATGACACCGAGTTCTCGGTCGGCGTTACGGCAGCGTCGTCGACGCTCGGCCCGATCATCCCGCCATCCTTGCCATTCGTGATCTACGGAATGATGGGAAATGTCTCGATTGGCGCACTGTTTCTCGGCGGGGTCATTCCAGGCTTCGTCATGACGGCCTTCATGATGGGCTATGTCTATTATTGCGCGCGGCGCTACGGCATGGGCCGCGACCAGGAATTCCGCTGGCGCACTCTCGGCGCAACATTCGTCGCGGCGTTACCGGCCTTGCTGACGCCGGCGATTATCGTCGGCGGCATGACGTTCGGGTGGTTCACGCCGACCGAGGCGGCGATCGCGGCATGTGCTTGGGCGATCGTGCTCGGAATTCTTCTTTATCGCACGCTCACGCTGAAGCAATTTTACAAGGTCTCGATGGACACAATCGAGACCACGGCCGGGGTGTTGCTGATTGTTGCCGCTGCCTCGCTGTTCGGCTGGGTGCTGACCACGACCCGCGTCACCGAATACACCACCGAAGCGCTGCTCGCCCTCACCAACAATCGCTATATTATCCTGTTGCTGACAAATGTTTTGCTGCTGGTCGTCGGCTGCTTCCTGGAGCCAATAGCCTCGATCAGCATCTTGGTGCCGGTTCTGATGCCGGTCATTTTGAAGGTCGGCATCGACCCGGTGCACTTCGGGGTCATGATGACGCTCAACCTGATGATCGGGCTACTGCATCCGCCGTTGGGAATGGTTCTTTTTGTCCTGTCGAGAATTGCAAAATTGTCGATTGAACGGACAACGGTCGCGATTCTACCCTGGCTCATACCTCTTCTGATGTCGCTGATTGCAATCACGATGATCCCGGAGCTGACCCTCTGGCTGCCGCGGGTCGTGGGAATGATCAGATGATGGCGGCGTGCGTACGCTAGCGGTTTGCCTTGCGCAGGGCGGCGACTTCATCGCGCGCGGATTTCATCAGATATTGTACGTCGGATCCTGCAATTACGAAGCGCGCGCCGAGCTTCACCAGCTCGGCCACGTGATCGATATCCCCGCGGATGCCGCCGACGCCGAGATGCTTGCCATGAGCCTTGCAGGCCTTCGCCGTTGTTTCGTAGGCGGCTCGCAATTTCGGGCTTTTCAAATCGCCGGGAATACCCATCGCTGTGCAGAGATCGTTGGATCCGATCAGCAGCATGTCGATGCCTGAGACTGCGGCAATTGCATCCGCATTCGCCACGCCTTCCGGCGATTCCAGCATGGCAATGAGCAGCGTTACGGCATTGCCTTGCTTGTTGACTTCGCCGAGCGGCGTTGCGCGGTAGCCTTGCAGCGCCCCCGCGCCCGCGACCGAGCGCCCGCCCAGCGGCGGAAAACGGCAGGCGCGAACGAAGGATTCGGCTTCAGCGGGCGTGCTGACATTGGGGCAGATGATGCCGAGCGCGCCTGCGTCGAGCAGGCGCGTCGCGTCCTCGAAATGGTGACCGGCGATCCGTACGAGCGGTGTCACGCCGGCCGGCAGGGCCGCGATGCATATCTGCGCCGCGTCGTCGAGCGAGATCGTGCAGTGCTCCATGTCGACGAAAAAAGCATCGAAGCCGCACGAGTCCGCGATCATGGCAATCTCGGCGGTGCGTGCCAGCCGTGTCGCCATGCACAACACAACCTCGCCGCGCGCAAGCCGCTCTTGCGTGCGATTGCTGAAAGTCACGCTGCTGGCGCTCAGTTACGATAACTTGGGTCGATTTTGTCGAGCACGCGCAAGTAAGCCGCCCAGTCATGACTGCCGCGGCCGGCGTCGTGATGCTCATACTGCTCCGCAGTCTTCGCGCAAACCGCCGGCGGCACCTCGATCAGTTCATTGCCGGTTGCTTCCAGCTTGAGCTGGATATCGGCCGCGTCAATCAGATGTTTCATCAGCACGAAAGCCTCGCGCGCACTTTTACCCACGGTGAGCAGGCCGTGGTTGTGCATGATCATTGCGCGGTTCTGGCCGAGGTCACGATTCAGACGTTCGCGCTCGTCAAAATCCTCGGTAATGCCCTCATAGGCGTGGTAGCCGATGCGCTGATAGAAGCGGATAGCCTGTTGCGACACCATGCGCAGTCCGCCCTTCAGGCCGGCGATGGCCATGCCGATGTTCGTGTGCACGTGCATCGCGCAGTTCACGTCCGGCCGTGCGCCCAAGACGCCGCCGTGCAGCGTGAACCCTGGCCTGTTCACGCCGGACTTCTCATCCAGATCTCCGTCCATCGAGACCTTGACCAGATTGGACGCGGTTACCTCGGTGTACAGCAGGTCATGCTTTTTCATCAGCAGATTGCGCGGCTCGCCTGGTACCCGCATGGAGGAGTGGTTGTAGATGACGTCATCCCACCCGTAATGCGCGGTCAGCCGATAGACGGCAGCGAGATCGACGCGCGCTTGCATTTCTGCCGGCGAAATTCCATCCCGTGAAACTTTCGGAACGCTGGCGAGCTTGTTCATTGGGTGGGACCTCCTCTAGGTGCGGCCACTCTATCACACCGGCCCTGCTTGGCCAGATCGCGGGGCGTCAGTATAGAGAATGGCGCAACGCACGAGAGAACATGAGCAAACCAATCCAGATCCGCATGGGTGGATACGGTCCCCCAACGACAGGTTTCAGCAAATCGTTGAAACTGATCGGCGACAAACTCGACGCACAGTTCGGCAAGGACGTCGCCATCGACTATGTTTTCAACATTATGGATCACGGCCATAAGGCCGAGGACATCCTCACGCTGGTGGAAAATGGCGAGATGACGCTCGGCTATCAATCGTCGAGCTATTTGACCGATCGCGTTCCGGAACTGGGATTCGTCGATCTGCCGTTTCTTTTTTCCAGCAATGCGCAGGCGCGAGCCGCGATGGACGGGGCGCTCGGGGAATTCCTGGCGCGTAAGACGGAAGAAAGAATCAACTATCGCATCCTTGGCTGGTTCGAGAACGGGTTCCGTCACATCTCCAATCGCCTGCGGCCGATCCATTTGCCCGCTGATATGACGGGTATGAAAATCCGTGTGCTGCCGAGCGAAATCCACAAGCGCACATTCGAGCTACTGGGCGCGGTGGCCATGCGCATGGATCTCACCGAAGCCATTGCCATGATCAAGGCTGGCACGCTCGACGCACAGGAGAATCCGCTCGCCAACACGGTGACCTACGGCGTGCACAAATTTCACAAGTTCCATACGCTCAGCTATCACTTTTACATTTCGCGGCCGATCTTCCTGCATCGCGGGTCGTTCGATGGCTGGCCTGAGGAAGTCAAGCGCGCAATGCGGGCCGCAGTAAATGAGGCTGTCGCCTATCAGCGCAAATTGGCGATAGAGGAGCACGACCAATCGTACAAGGTGATCGAAGCGGAAGGTTGCGAGATCAATGCGTTGACGCCCAGGGAACATGAGGCATTTGTCGCTGCCGTGCAGCCGCTGCTTGCGGACGCGCGTAAGACCTATGGCGATGCGATTTTCAAGATGGTCCCGAAGGCGTGATGAGAAGTGTCATTTTAATCTCACCGAAAGCTTAACGCACTCGCTGCAATTCGAAGATTTACGCCGCTGAAACGACTCCGCGGTAAAGAGCGGTCGTCAGTTCCGAGCGGTGGTCGTCCAGATGAATTTGCAGAACTATCCTGTCGCGCTCGCGCTCCGCGGCGTTAGCAAACGCTTTGATCGTCCGGCGGTCGATGCACTCGATCTCACCGTTTATGGCGGCGAATTTTACGCGCTGGTCGGACCTAACGGAGCGGGAAAGACGACGACTTTGCGCATGGTGGTGGGTCTGTTGCGGCCCGACACCGGTTCGATCTGCATCGAGGGCATTGACGCGCTTTCCAATCCCGTGGCGGCGAAGCAGGTTACGGCGTGGCTGTCAGACGAACCGATGATCTACGACAAGCTCACGCCCTACGAATATCTCGAATTCGTCGCCGGGTTGTGGCGCATCGAGCCAGCCGCGGCGGAAGCACGCGCGCGCGAATTGATCGGCTGGCTGGGCCTGGAACCGCACGCGCACGAGCGCTGCGAGGGCTTCTCCAAGGGCATGCGGCAGAAAGTGGCGCTTGCCGGAGCGCTGGTGCACGATCCGAAGCTCATCATTCTCGACGAGCCATTGACCGGGCTCGATGCCGGCACCGCGCGGCAGGTGAAAGATGTGCTACGCGAACGCGTGCGCGCGGGCGGAACGGTCATCATGACCACGCATATTCTCGAAGTCGCCGAACGCATGGCCGATCGTATCGGGGTGATCGCCGGCGGCCGGCTTATCGCCGAAGGCACTCTTGACGACTTGCGCCGGCAGACCGGCAAGACCGCCACCAGCCTCGAAGACACGTTCCTCACTTTGGTCGCCGAACAGGTCGTGGCCGCGTGAGTCAGCCGGCCTCCTTAACCTGGTTGGCCGGCCATGAAATCCGGCTTGGCTGGCGCGATTGGGCCTCGCTGATGACGGCGGGCGGGCGCACGCGCGGGCGCAACGCGACAATTGCGCTGGTCGTCTTCGCGGCCTTCATGCATGTGTTCGCCTATTGGACCGTCGCGAACTACGCCGACGCCAATCTTGCTTCCGACACCGCGGCGTTGGTGGGTATTACTGGCACGCTCGCGCTCTCGTGTTCGCTGCTGCTGTCGCAGGCCATGGAGTCAGTTACCCGCGCTTTCTATTCACGGTCGGACCTCGATCTCATCCTGACGTCGCCGGCCTCGGCTCGCAAAGTGTTTGCAGTCCGCATGGGCCGCATCGCCGCTGCGGCTGTCGTGATCGCCGTGCTGCTGGCGGCGCCATTCATCAATGTCCTGGCCACGCTCGGCGGCGGCCGCTGGCTTGCCGCCTACGGTGTCGTTGCGGCTATGGGCACAGTGGCGACGGCGGCGGCGCTGGCGCTGACCATTGCCTTGTTCCGGATTGTCGGGGCCAAGCGCACGCGGCTGATCGCGCAAGTCGTGGCGGCGGTCATCGGCGCGGCTTTCGTGATCGGCCTGCAAATCGCGGCGATCTTTTCTGCTGGCAGCATTTCCCGCTTCGCCGCTCTGCAATCGGATTGGATGCTCTCGCACGCACCAGATCAGGGGAGTGTCTTTTGGTGGCCGGCGCGCGCCGTGTTGGGGGATTACGTCGCGCTTGGCGGCGTTGTCGCCTTCGGTATCGGGGTCCTCTGCGCGTCGATCGCGCTGTTCTCGAAGCGCTTCGGGGAGCACGCCGCCGCAGCCGCCGGAGTCTCCAGCACAACCGTGCGTCAGCGCCGTTGGTCGCTTCGCTTCCGCCGTCGCTCGCCACGCCGCGTGTTGCGACATAAGGAATGGACGCTGCTCCAGCGCGATGCCTGGCTCGTTTCGCAGACACTGATGCAGGTTCTTTACTTGATCCCGCCGGCGTTGCTTTTGTGGGTCACGTTCGGCGATCGCAATACTTCATACGTCGTGCTGATTCCGGTGGTGGTGATGGCGGCCGGCCAACTTGCCGGCGGGCTTGCCTGGCTGTCGATTTCAGGCGAGGACGCGCCGGACCTCGTTGCTACAGCGCCGATTACCTCGCACAGCGTCCTTTGGGCCAAGGTCGAAGCCGTTATCGGCATGATCGCGCTGATATTTGCGCCGATCGTGGCCATGCTGACGCTCGATGCGGTTTTCGCGGGATTGGCGTGTGGCCTGGGCATATTGTCGGCGGCCGCAGCGGCGACCGTGATTCAACTTTGCTTCCGTGTGCAGGCGCGACGCAGCCAATTTCGGCGCAGGCAGACATCGTCGCGTCTTGCCACCTTCGCCGAAGCATTTTCCTCGATCGCCTGGGCGGCGACAACGGCGCTTGCAGCAGCGGGAACATTGGCGGCGCTCGGAACGGCCGCGATTGCCTTCGCAATCCTGGCCGGCGTTTGGCTGATCAGTCCGTCGCGCACCTGACGCCCGGATGCCGAAGAAGCATTGATCCTTCTTAGACGAATGCGGTCCGCAGGCGTTGTCGTGAGACCAGTATTCCGACCACCAGCAGATTGAAAACATTGGCGCCGATGCCGGTAGCAAAAGCCGGCGCGTAATAACCGTAGTGATCGTAAAGAAGCCCCGCGAGCCAGCCGCCGAGCGCCATGCCGCAGCCGCTGAACAAGAGCAGTGTCGGTATTCGCCACGATGCTTCGGAAGCCGGAAACATTTCACGCAGCGCCAGTACATAAGCCGGAATGATGCCGGAAAATCCGAGACCGAAAGCAGCAGCAACGGTGAACAGACCGACCTCGTTTTGCGTGAGCAGAAACGCAGTCATTGACGCTGTCTGCCATGCCGAGCCGATGAGTACGGTGGCGAGGCCGCCGATGCGATCGGAGATCGCGCCCCAGATCTGCCGGCTGAAAAATGCCGTGCCGAGGAGCACCGACAACATAAAGGCGCCGACCGAGCGGCCGATGCCCAGGTCGCTACAGAAGGCCACCAAGTGGCCCTGCGGCATGGCCATCGGAATGCAGCACAGAACCGCGGCGCCGCACATCATGCCGAACACGAGATTGGGCGGCCATCCGAGGACACGTGCCGATCTGCCGCCGTTCGTGGCTGCCACTGCGGGAAGAATGATTTCCGGCGGCGAGCGAAAATAGATCGCTGCCAGCGGGAGTATCACGACGATCTCCAGCACGGCATACCAAAGCATCGTTTGGCGCCAACCAACCGTTGCGATGGCGCGCTCGAATACCGGCGGCCACATCGCGCCGGCGAGGTAGCTGCCGCTCGAGATCAGCGCCAACGCCGAGCCACGTCGGCGATCGAACCAGCGGCTGACATAAATGTACATTGGAGCGTTGATCCCGCCGAGCCCGATCAATCCAATGAAGAGTCCGTGACCGATCCATAGCGGCCAGGGCGGGCCGAGTGTCGAGATCGCGAGACCGAGCCCTATCATCAGCGAGCCGCAGATCACGGTCCAACGGGTGCCAACCTTGTCGGCAATCCGCCCCATCAGGATGCCGCCAACGCCCGACCCGAGCCAGGCCAGCGCGCTGGCCAGCGCCGGAATGGAGCGCACCCCGTCCACCTCCGCCGCGATGTCCTTGAGCGCAACCGCCGTGATCCATGCGGCGCCAAATGCCATCAGCATGGTGACGAGAGCCACCGTAGCGATGGCCCAAGAGGCCTTGGATTCGACGGAGGAGGATGACTGCAACATCAGGGGAGTCCGGCGGGCATTCTTTTGACAGGATGCACAGAATTTGACCAGCGATCCCGGCGCTGAGCTGCCCTGCCTGCTGCATTGCGCCAAAATGCGCGGAAAGGGCGCCGGCTGAAATTTCCTTTTAGGACTAGCGGCAATAACGAAATTGACCGGGAGGGGGCCCGGTATAGGTTTGCACCGCCTGCGGTGCTTTGCGTCGCACCGGACGAGCCTATATGAGTGGGGCCCGGCGCATTCGTCCGCCGCGGTGACAAGGCCATCCATGCCGCTTCGACCGGTCAGCCTCGACGACAAATACGACCTGTCCCAGTCGCATGTGCTGGTGACGGGGTATCAGGCGCTGATCCGCGCATGCCTGATGCAGAAAGAGTTCGATCGCCGCGCCGGCCTCAATACAGCAGGCTACGTCACCGGCTATCGTGGCTCTCCGCTTGGCGGTCTCGACCAGCAATTCATGCGTGCCGCCCGCCAGATCGCTGCCGCCGACATAAAGTTCCAGCCCGGCCTCAATGAGGAACTCGCCGCCACCGCGCTATGGGGCACCCAGCAGGCCGAATTGCGCGGCGAAGGCAGGTTCGATGGTGTGTTTGGGATGTGGTACGGCAAAGGGCCGGGTGTCGACCGCACCGGTGACGCATTTCGCCACGCCAATCTTGCCGGTTCATCCAGGCATGGCGGCGTGATCGCGCTTATGGGCGACGACCACACGGCGGAATCGTCCACCACCGCCCATCAGTCCGAGTTTCACTTCGTCGACGTCATGATGCCGATTCTTAATCCAGCCGGCGTGCAGGAAATCGTCGACTATGCGCTGTACGGGTGGTCAATGTCGCGCTTTAGCGGCGCCTGGACCGCACTCAAGTGCATGCACGAGACCGTGGAGTCGACCGGCGTGGTCAACGCAGGCCTTGACCACGTGAACATCGTGACGCCAGCCGATTTCCGCATGCCCGAGGGTGGGCTGAATATCCGTCTGCCCGACACCTTCCTCGGTCAGGAAGCGCGCCTGCACGACTTCAAGCGCGATGCCATGCTCGCGTTCGTGCGCGCCAACAGGCTCAACAAGATTATCACGTCGGGAGGACGCGCGCCGAAGATCGGTGTGATTACAACCGGCAAAGCGTATCTCGATGTGCGTCAGGCCTTCGATGAGCTCGGCATCGATGAAGTCAAATGCAACGATCTAGGGTTGCGCCTGTTCAAGATCGCCTGCGTGTGGCCGATCGGCCGCCAGGAGCTGGCCGATTTCGCGCAAGGGCTCGATCTCATTATCGTGGTCGAGGAAAAGCGCTCGCTCATTGAAGTGCAGGTACGCGAAGAGCTTTACGGCACGTCGAATCAGCCGGTCTGCATCGGGAAAAAAGACGAGCAAGGCAACTGGCTGTTCCCGGTCAAAGGCGCGCTCGATCCGAACGACGTCGCAATCTGCATCGGCGAACGGCTGCTGCGCTATGGCGCGAACGAAGAGCTTGCCGCCAACGTGGCGCGGCTCAAATCGGCGCAGCGGGCGCTTTCCGAAACCACGGACGTCGCGCAACGCATTCCGTATTTCTGTTCGGGCTGTCCGCACAACACATCGACCCGCGTGCCTGAGGGAAGCCGCGCCTACGCCGGCATTGGTTGTCACTACATGGCGCAGTGGATGGATCGCAAGACGCTAGGTTACACCCAGATGGGCGGTGAAGGCGCCAACTGGATTGGTGAAGCGCCATTTTCCAGCCGCGGGCACGTGTTCCAGAATCTGGGCGACGGCACTTACAATCATTCGGGCTACCTTGCGATCCGCGCCGCGATCGCGTCCGGCGTGACCATGACCTACAAGATCCTGTTCAACGATGCGGTCGCGATGACGGGAGGGCAGGCGAATGACGGCGGATTGACTGTGCCGCAAATCGCCGCGCAGGTCGCTGCCGAAGGCGCGCGCCGTGTGGTCGTTGTCACTGACGAGCCCTGGAAATATGCGAAAGGCATTGACTGGCCGCGCGGGTTGACCGTGCATCACCGCGACGAACTCGACGCGATCCAGCGCGAGCTCGCGACCGTCTCCGGGGTTAGCGTGCTCATCTACGATCAGACCTGCGCCGCCGAAAAACGCCGCCGCCGCAAGCGCGGTGCATTCCCGGATCCCGACAAGCGGGTGGTGATCAATGACCTCGTTTGCGAGGGCTGCGGCGACTGTGGCGTGAAATCGAATTGCGTATCTGTTCAGCCGCTGGAGACCGAATGGGGCCGCAAGCGCACCATCGACCAGTCGAGCTGCAACAAGGACTACTCCTGCCTGAAGGGATTTTGTCCGTCGTTCGTCACGGTGCACGGAGCGAAGCTGAAGAAGGGGGAGGGCGTCGCGGAGCCTCGCGACTGGCCCGCTCTACCTGCGCCCGATGCGCCTCTGCTCAATCATCCTTATGGCATAGTTGTCACCGGCATCGGCGGTACCGGTATTGTGACGATCGGCGCCATCGTCGGCATGGCTGCGCACCTGGAAGGCAAAGGTGTCGGCATTATCGATATGGCGGGTTTGGCGCAGAAGGGAGGTGCGGTGTCCAGTCATATCCGCATCGCCAATTCGCCAGACGACATTCACGCCATCCGCGTCGCGGCAGGTGGCGCCGACCTGGTGCTGGGTGGCGACATCGTCGTCGTTGGCGCCAAGAAGGTGCTCGGCGCCATGAAGGCTGGCATCACGCGCGTCATCGTCAACACGGCCGAGTTTCTTCCCGGCGACTTCACGCGCAACGCGGAATTTTCACTCCCGACCGAGCGGCTCAAGCGCGCCATCATTGGTCATGCCGGCCGCGAACGCAGCCATTTCGTCGATGCCGGCCGGCTCGCAACCTCATTGCTCGGCAATTCCATCGGCTCCAACATGTTCATGCTCGGCTACGCCTATCAAATGGGCGCACTGCCGCTTTCGGCCGATTCGATCGAACGCGCGATCGAGATGAATGGCGAGGCGGTATCGATGAATCTTTCGGCGTTCCGTTACGGGCGCCGCGCCGCCGTGGATCCCAAGGCGGTCGAGGCGCTGATCGAGCCGCGTCCTCAAGAGCAGAATGATTCACTCAAACTCTCGCAATCATTTGCCGAGACGGTGGATCGTCGCGCGGCCTTCCTGACCGCCTATCAGAATGCGGGCTATTCACGACGCTACCGGAATTGGGTGGAAAAGCTACGCACAGTCGAGGCGGCAAAAGCGCCGGGACAATGCGGTCTCGCGGAGGCCGTGGCCCGCTATCTGTTCAAGCTGATGGCCTACAAAGACGAGTACGAAGTGGCGCGACTCTATAGCGAGACATCGTTTCTCCAGCGCGTCAGATCGACCTTCGACGGGGACAGGCTGCGCTTTGAATTTCATCTGGCGCCACCCTTGCTGGCGCGGCACGATCCGGAAACCGGGGAGCCAAAGAAAATATCGTTTGGCCCCTGGATGTTGAAAGCCTTCGCGGTGCTGGCGAAATTTAAATTCCTGCGCGGTACGGCATTCGATCCTTTCGGCTACACGGCCGAGCGTCGGACGGAGCGCCGCCTGGTCTCGGAGTATGAGCAACTTCTCGAAGAAATCTGCGAACGCCTGACACCGAACAATCATCGGTTTGCAGTCGAGCTTGCGATGATGCCGGAGAAGATCCGAGGCTTTGGTCCGGTCAAACAGCGGCATCTGGCCGCGGCAAAGGCAGAAGAAGCCGCGTTGCGAGAGCAATTCCGCGCCGGTGCGCCGGGCCTCTTGCGCGCGGCTGAATAGCTCAGCCCCCTCTACAACCAATTGACGTGCCATCTGATACTTGACCGCCCTCCGGCGGTGTTTTCATATCGAGATAAGAAGACCGTCCGTTAACAGACGGCGAGGGGTCGAGAGCCGCGCCTTATGAGCGCGGCCGCACGGGAGGAATGGGCTGTGGCGCCGAATGTCGCCGGGCTGGCTGAGACATTTCCAAAGCTGCTCGTGCGCAACGCCCATTTCTATGGGGCGCGGCCGGCGATGCGGCACAAGGATCTCGGCATCTGGCAGACCTGGACCTGGAGCGAGGTTCATAACGTCGTACGCGCCTATGCCGTCGGGTTGCACCGTCTGGGCGTCAAGCGTGGCGAGACAATTGCGATTGTCGGCGGCAACCGGCCGAAGCTTTACTGGTCCGTGATGGCCGCACAGATGTTGGGGGCGATCCCGGTACCGGTCTACGCCGACGCCGTTGCCGACGAACTTGCCTACGTGCTTGCTCATGCCGAAGTCCGTTTTGCCGCAGTCGAGGACCAGGAGCAGGTCGACAAAATCCTGTCGGTCATGCCGCGCGTCCCCAATCTGGGACTGATGTTCTACGACGAGAAGCGCGGCCTTCGCGACTACGATCACAGCCGGTTGCGCCCAATGGACGAGGTCATCGAGGAAGGACGCAAGGCGCTTGCAGATCCTGCCGTTGCCGACTGGCTCGACAAAGAGATTGCGGCGGGGAAGGGATCCGATCCGTCGATCATTCTCTATACGTCCGGCACCACCGGCGCCTCCAAAGGCGTCTTGCTCACCAATGAACGTTCAATTCGTGCCGCGGCCGATACCGTTGCCTTCGACAAGCTGACGGAAAACGACGTGGCGCTTGCGTATTTGCCGCTCGCCTGGGTGGGCGACCATTATCTCAACTACGCGCAAGGCATGGTGTCAGGGTTCTGTACCGCCTGCCCGGAAAGTCCGGACACGGCCATGGCCGATCTGCGTGAGATCGGACCGACATTCTATTTTGCGCCTCCGCGCACGCTCGAATTATTGCTCACGCGCGTGATGATCCGCATGGAAGATGCCGGCGTCATCAAGCGCAAGCTGTTCCACTATTTCATTGGCGTGGCGCGACGCTACGGCGAACGCATCCTCAACGGCCAACCGGTGCCGCTCGTCGGCCGGGTGCTCTATGGGATCGGCAATGTCCTCGTCTACGGGCCGCTCAAGAATGTGCTTGGCTTCTCGCGCGTGCGTGTCGCCTACACGGCGGGTGAGGCGGTCGGGCCGGATCTGTTTAGTTTCTACCGTTCGATCGGCCTGAACCTGAAGCAACTCTACGGACAAACCGAAGCCTTCCTTTACGTCACCGCGCAGCCGGACGGTGAAATCTATTCCGATACGGTCGGACCCGCCTGTCCCAACGTCGATATTCGTATTTCAGAGAACGGTGAGGTTCAGTTCAAGTCGCCAGGCATGTTCTCCGGCTATTTCAAGGACGATGCCAAGACCGCCGAGGTTATGACGCCGGACGGTTACGTGAAGACCGGCGATGCCGGCTTCTTTGACGAGAAAACCGGCCATCTGAAAATAATCGACCGCACCAAGGATGTGGGCAGGCTCAACGACGGAACGATGTTTCCGCCGAAATATATCGAGAACAAGCTCAAGTTTTATCCCAATATCCGCGAGGCGGTCGCTCTCGGTGACAAGCGCGATTTCGTCACCGTCATGCTCAATATCGACCTCACCGCTGTCGGCAGCTGGGCGGAGCGCAACAACGTCGTCTACGGCTCATATCAGGAGCTCGCCGGCCATCCGCTCGTCTACGACATGCTCGAAAAACATGTTGCCGAGGTGAACCATTCGCTCGCCGGGGACAAGGTGATGGCCGGCGCGCAGATCAAGCGGTTTCTCATCTTGCACAAAGAGCTTGATGCGGACGACGGCGAACTCACCCGCACTCAAAAAGTACGCCGCAGTTTCATTGCCGAGCGCTACGCCCCGTTGATCAAGGCGCTTTATGACGGATCGAAAGAGGCAGACATTTCAACCGAGGTCACCTTCGAAGATGGCCGCAAAGGCACGATCAGCGCCCGGGTGAAAATCCGCGACATGAAGAGCGAATCCGCTTCCGTCATGGGGAAAGCCGCATGAGGGCGACGGGCGGTCCCGAAGCTGCAGTCGGCGATGTGCTTTTGTCGGTAGAGAACGTTTCGCTTTCGTTCGGGGGCGTGAAGGCGGTGAGCGACGTCTCCTTCGACATTCGCAAGGGCGAAATCCGCGCGATCATCGGGCCAAACGGCGCCGGCAAGACGTCGATGCTCAACGTGATCAACGGCTTTTATCACCCGCAGCGGGGACGCATTACTTTCAAGGGCGAGACGCGCGCCAATATGCGCCCGCATGAGGCGGCGTATGGCGGCATCGCCCGCACATTTCAGAACGTGGCGTTGTTTCGCGGCATGACCGCGCTCGACAACATCATGGCCGGCCGCACGCTGAAAATGCATACCGGTTTTTTCTGGCAACTTCTGCGCTACGGTCCGGCGATGCGCGAAGAAGCGGATCATCGCCATCGTGTCGAAGAAATTATCGACTTTCTCAAAATCCAGGAAATACGGCGCGTGCCGGTAGGCAGGCTGCCATATGGTTTGCAGAAGCGCGTGGAGCTTGGCCGCGCGCTTGCCATGGAACCGGAGCTGCTTTTGCTCGACGAGCCGATGGCCGGAATGAATCTTGAAGAGAAAGAAGATATGTCGCGCTTTGTACTCGATGTGAACGACCACTACGGCACGACCATCGCGTTGATCGAGCACGACATGGGGGTCGTAATGGATCTGTCCGATCGCGTGGTCGTGCTCGATCACGGCATCAAGATTGCCGACGGAACGCCCGACGAAGTTAAACGCAATCAGGCGGTCATCGACGCCTATCTCGGCGTGGCGCACTGAGGACGCATGGACCTCCTTTACAAGATCTTCATCGATCCTTTCGTGCAGATGGGCGCGGCGCCCGACCTGCTCGTGCAGACGCTGTGGGAAGGGCTCGTTGCCGGCGTTCTCTATTCGCTCATCGCGCTGGGCTTCGTACTGATTTTCAAGGCTTCAGGCGTCTTCAATTTTGCGCAAGGCATCATGGTCGTGTTTGCCGCGCTCACGCTGGTGGGTCTGCACGAACACGGCGTTCCCGCCTACTTGGCACTCGCGCTGACAATTGCGGTGATGTTCTGCCTCGCCTTCGCGGTTGAACGTTTGATCCTTAGGCCATTGGTCAATCAACCCGACATTATTCTGTTCATGGCAACGTTCGGTCTGACCTACTTCCTGATCGGATTCGGTCAGTTGATCTTCGGCGGCGAGACGAAAGTCATGATCGCCGACCAACTTCTGCTCCCGCGCGGCGCGATCGATGTGAAAATGGCCGGCGGTTTCGTATCGCTTCAGAAAATCGATATCGCGGCGGCGATCATTGCATCGATCATGGTGGCAACGCTCGCTATCTTTTTCCAACGCACGCGTATCGGCCGCGCGCTGCGTGCCGTTGCCGATAGCCACCGCGCCGCGCTGTCGGTCGGCATATCGCTTGAGCAAATCTGGGTCATCGTATGGTTCGCCGCGGGTCTTGTGGCACTCACAACCGGCATCATGTGGGGCGCGCGTTCTGATGTTTCGTTCGCGCTTGAAGTGATTGCGCTGAAGGCGCTGCCCGTGCTCATTCTCGGCGGACTTACGTCAATTCCCGGCGCTATTGTTGGTGGATTGATTATCGGCGTCGGCGAGAAACTTGGCGAGTTCTACTGGGGTCCGCTGATGGGGAGCGGCATCGAGTCCTGGTTTGCCTACGTCATCGCTCTCATCTTTCTGCTTTTTCGCCCGCAAGGCTTGTTTGGCGAACGGATTATCGAGCGGATCTGACCATGTTTTATCGCGAGGCCGGCCAATTCAAAACAAACTATGCGGCCGACTTGGCGGTGTTTCCGATACTGCAGGACCGGATCGGGCTGATGATTATCCTGTTCCTGGCGGCGGTTATCATTCCCTGGTTCGGCAGCTCGTTTCTTATCCAGGCGGTCATGATCCCCTTCCTGATTTTTTCACTCGCCGCCATCGGGCTCAATTTGCTGACCGGGTATACAGGCCTCCTGTCGCTTGGCACCGGCGCATTCATGGGCGTGGGGGCCTATGCCTGCTATAAGCTCACCACGTATTTCCCCGACGTGAACGTCCTGATTTGGATTGTTGCGTCGGGCTTTTTTTCGGCAGCGGTCGGCGTTCTGTTCGGCTTGCCATCGCTGAGGATCAAGGGATTTTATCTGGCGGTGGCGACGCTGGCCGCGCAATTTTTCCTGTCATGGTGCTTTATCCGGCTGCCCTGGTTTTATAACTACAATGCGTCCGGCGCGATCGAAGTCCCGACCCGCGCGTTGTTCGGCATACCAATCACCGGCGCGACCGCGACCGACACGACACGTTACTTTGTCGTGCTTTCTTTCGTCGTGGTTATGACGTGGTTCGCATCGAACCTCGTGCACGGCCGCATCGGACGCATGTGGATGGCGGTACGAGATATGGATCTCGCGGCCGACCTCATCGGCATACGCCTTCTGCAAACCAAGCTTCTGGCTTTCGCTACGTCCTCGTTCTATTGCGGCGTCGCTGGCGCGCTTCTCGTTTTCCTTTGGTACGGCGGTGCCGAGCCGGCGGTGTTCGACGTCAATCTGAGTTTTTTCATCCTGTTTATGGTCATCATCGGCGGCCTCGGGAGTTTGACCGGCTCGTTTTTTGGCGCTGCACTGATTTTCATATTGCCTATCGCGCTCCGCTATTTCCCACCGAAACTCGGCATCCCTGTTCATCCTGCGACAGTTGAGCACATCCAGTTCATGGTCATCGGCGCGCTCATCATACTTTTCCTGATCGCCGAGCCGGCTGGCCTTGCGCGGTTGTGGCAGATTGGCAAGCAGAAATTGAGGGTGTGGCCTTTCCCATATTAACGAGGCACAATCTCAACCAACGCCCCGGCCAACGGGGACGGCCTGCGGCCCAGGCTGACGGCCGGGAGAGACAGGCGGCGATGCCGCCGAATGGATTAAAGGGAGGAAGGGAAATGCGATTGCATCATCGACTGCTCGGAACGGCCTTTGCCGTTGTTGCCGGCCTGTCGTTCGCGCCGGTGACGGCGAGTGCCGCGGACGGCATCTTCGTACCGTTATTGTCGTACCGTACCGGGCCATTTGCGGTTTCCGGCGCGCCGATCATGAATGGTATGGCCGACTATCTCAACATGCTCAACGAGCGCGACGGCGGCATTGGCGGCGTGAAGATTATCGTCGAGGAGTGCGAGACCGGCTACGACACAAAGAAGGGTGTGGAGTGCTATGAGCAGGTCAAGTCAAAGAATCCGGTCGTGATCAATCCGTATTCGACCGGCATCACGCTGCAGATTATCCCGAAGGCGGCGGTGGACAAAATCCCGATTCTTTCGATGGCCTACGGGCTCTCGGCGTCGGCGGACGGGACGACGTTTCCGTGGATCTTCAATCCGCCCGCGACCTATTGGGACGGCGCCTCGATGTTCATCCGCTACATTGGCAGCAAGGAAGGCGGCCTCGACAAGCTCAAGGGCAAAAAGGTCGGCTTGATCTATCTCGATGCCCCTTATGGCAAAGAGCCGATCCCGCTTCTTGAGGCGCTCGCCAAGGATTATGGATTCGAGCTTAAGCTCTATCCGGTGCCCGCGGCCGAAATGCAGAACCAGTCATCGCAGTGGCTCAACATTCGTCGCGACCGCCCGGACTGGATCTATATCCAGGGCTTCGGCACGATGAATCCGACGGCGGTGAAAGAAGCGGTCAAAAACAACTACCCGATGGACCATCTCATTGGTAACTGGTGGGCCGGCAGCGACGACGATGCGCGCCCGTCCGGTGACGCCGCCAAAGGCTATCTCTCGCTCGACTTCAATCAGGTCGGGACCAACTTTCCGGTGATCAAAGACATCCAGAAATACGTCGTGGACAAAGGCAAGAGCCAGACGCCGAAGGATAAGGTTGGCGAGAACTTCTACAATCGCGGCGTACTCAACTCGATCATCATCGCGGAAGCAATTCGCAACGCGCAGAAAGTCACCGGCAAGAAAATGATTACCGGCGAAGATATGCGCCGCGGTCTTGAGACCTTGAACATCACCGAAGCCCGGTTGAAGGAGATCGGCGCCGAGGGATTCGCCGCGCCGATGAAGGTCGCGTGCGAAGATCACAACGGCCATAACTCCGCTTATATGGCGAAGTGGGACGGCACCAAATGGACACAAGGGTCTGATTGGATCGCTCCGCTCAAGACCAAGGTCCGCCCGCTGATCGAATCGGCAGCCAAAGACTATTCGGCCGCCAATGCCGGCTGGCCGAAACGCACTGAGCCTTGCGACAAGTCGTCGTAAGCAACTGACGAGTTCCTCTCCCCGCCGACACGGGCGGGGAGAGGCATCAGTGGAGCGGCCATGTCGGCGGCAACGCAGACCGAAACCACGGCTTCCGCCATGGCGGGGACGATTCTTTCGGTCAACAATATCGAAGTCATTTACGACCACGTCATTCTGGTCCTCAAGGGCGTCTCGCTCGACGTGCCGAAGGGCGGAATCGTTGCGTTGCTCGGGGCCAACGGCGCCGGCAAGACAACAACATTGAAGGCCATTTCCAATTTGCTTCATGCAGAGCGCGGCGACGTAACCAAGGGGTCGATCGTTTTTGACGGCGCCGAGGTACAGGATCTCTCGCCCAACGAGCTGGTCCGGCGCGGTTGCATACAGGTTATGGAAGGGCGGCAATGCTTCGCCCACCTGACCATCGAGGAAAACCTGCTCACCGGCGCCTTCACGCGGCGCGACGGCAACGCTCTGATCAAGCGCGATCTTGATCTGGTGTATTCCTATTTTCCAAAGCTTGGCGAACGGAAGGCTTCATTGGCGGGCTACACCTCCGGTGGCGAGCAACAGATGTGCGCCATTGGCCGGGCTCTGATGTCGCGTCCCAAGATGATCCTGCTCGACGAGCCGTCAATGGGCCTCGCACCGCAAATCGTTGAGGAAATCTTCGGCATCGTAAAGAATCTCAACGAAAAGGAAGAAGTTTCTTTCCTTCTGGCCGAGCAGAATACCCATATGGCTTTGCGGTTTGCGCGTTACGGCTACATTCTTGAAAATGGCCGCGTGGTGATGGACGGCGAGGCCAAGGCGCTTGCAGAGAACGAGGACGTCAAGGAGTTCTACCTCGGCATTTCCGAGGGCCGGCGCAAATCCTTCCGTGAGGGCAAGCACTATCGCCGGCGCAAGAGGTGGCTGGCATAGGCCATGCCCGAGCACTACGACGCCCTTGAGACCCGCAACCCGGCCGCGCGCGAGCGGGAGCAGCTTGCGCAGCTCGGTAAAATTATTGCGCGCGCGACGACGGCGCCGGGTTGGGCGAAACATTTGTCAGGTGTGGATTCGAGCGCCATCACATCGCGCGCAGCGCTGGCAAAACTTCCGGTCCTGCGCAAAGCGGATATCTCCGCACTACAAAAGCTGCATCCGCCATTCGGCGGCCTCAACGTCACCGCGCCCAACAAGGTCGGGCGGTTGCTGATGTCACCGGGACCGATCTTCGAACCGGAAGGTCTGGGCGCGGACTGGTGGGGATCGGCACGCGCGCTCTTTGCGGCGGGCTTCCGCGCCGGCGATATTGTGCACAATTCCTTCGCATATCACCTCACCCCGGGCGGTTTTATCCTGGAATCAGGTGCGCACGCGCTTGGATGCGCAGTCATTCCTGGCGGTGTCGGCAACACCGAGCAGCAGCTTGAGGCAATCGCACATTACAAACCGACCGGTTATGTGGGCACGCCGGATTTCCTGAAGATTCTTCTGGATACGGCGCAGAAGACGGGCAAAGAGGCTTCGTCGATCAAGCGCGGCCTGGTATCCGCTGCAGCATTGCCGGCCTCTCTGCGCGAAGAGCTTGGCCGGCGTGGTGTTGCCGTACTGCAATGTTACGCGACCGCCGAACTCGGCGTGATCGCTTACGAATGCGAGGCGCGCGAAGGAATGATCGTGAATGAAACGGTAATGGTCGAGATTGTCCGGCCCGGCACAGGCGACCCGGTGCCCGATGGTGACGTGGGCGAGGTTCTCGTCACGTCGTTTAATCCGGATTATCCGATGATCCGTCTTGGTACCGGGGACCTTTCGGCCCTGATGCCAGGCACCTCGCCATGTGGGCGCACCAATGCACGCATCAAGGGATGGATGGGCCGGGCCGATCAGACGGCAAAAGTGAAGGGCATGTTCGTACACCCCAAGCAGATCGCGGAGATCACGGCACGCCACCCGGAACTCGGACGCCTTCGCCTCGTCGTCGACCGAACGGCCGAGCAGGACACGATGACTTTGTTGGCAGAGTGTGTGTCGCCCGATCCGGCGTTCGAGACGGCGGTCGCCGCAACCTTGCAGTCCATCACCAAGCTCAAGGGTGCCGTTAAATTGGTTGCGCCTGGCACACTGCCAAATGACGGCAAGCTGATCGCCGACGAGCGCAGGCCATGAGTCCGGACAAGGTTCTGCCGGGCGGCGGCCGCATCGGCGTGCTGCTGGTCAACCTCGGCACGCCCGACTCGACGGGCTATTGGGCAATGCGGCGTTACCTGAAGGAATTCCTCTCTGATCGTCGTGTCATCGAGGAGAACCGGCTGAAATGGTGGCTGGTCCTCAACCTGATCATTCTAACCGTTCGACCTGGCCGCAAGGGGCGCGACTACGACAAGATCTGGAACAGGGAACGGGACGAGTCCCCGCTCAAAACCATCACGCGTTCGCAGTCCGACAAGCTGGATGAGATATTCGAAAAGGTCGACAGGCGCATCCGCGTCGACTGGGCGATGCGCTACGGCAACCCATCGATTCGCTCGCGGCTGGAGGCGCTCGCCGCGCAGGACTGCGAGAGAATCCTGGTTGTGCCGCTCTATCCACAATACGCGGCGGCAACGACGGCCACCGTCTGCGATGAAGTCTTTCGTGTGCTCAACAGGATGCGCTTCCAGCCGACGCTGCGCGTCGCCGCGCCTTATTTCGCCGAACCGGTCTATATCGATGCGCTCGCCGCTTCGCTCAATGCGGCGCTGGCGAAGCTGTCCTTCAAACCGGAGGTAATCGTCGCCTCTTTTCACGGCATGCCGGAATCCTATGTCGCCAAAGGCGATCCCTATTTCAAGCATTGCACCGAGACGACAGCGCTCCTGCGCAAAAAACTTAAATTCAGCGATGAACGATTGATCATGACGTTTCAGTCGCGCTTTGGCACGGCTGAATGGATCAAGCCCTATACGGACGCCACGGTGAAATCGCTTGCCGAGCGCGGTGTCAAAAATCTCGCTGTTATCACGCCCGGGTTTCCCGCCGATTGCCTCGAAACGCTGGAGGAGATTGCCATGGAGAATGCGGACATCTTTCGCAATGCCGGCGGCGAAAATTTTGCCGCGATCCCTTGTCTCAATGATTCGCCAGGTGGCATGACCGTGATACGTGACGTGGTCACACGCGAACTTAAAGGCTGGACTTGACCGGGGGGCGTCACTTCTCGTCGAGCAGACGGCGCATCTCGGAGCGCAGCTCGGGCGCGATATCGGGACGATCGAGTCCGTAAGCCACGTTTGCGGCAAGAAAGCCGATCTTGGAACCGCAGTCGAAGCTGCGGCCGGCGAATTTTAGACCATAGAATGGCTGCGAGCGCGAGAGCGCCAGCATGGCATCGGTGAGCTGAATTTCGCCGCCGGTGCCGGCGGCCTGCTTTTCCAGCAAATCGAAAATCTCGGGCTGAAGTATGTATCGGCCGGTGATGCTGAGGTTGGAGGGTGCCTCGCTCGCTTTCGGCTTCTCGACCATTTTGGTGATCGCGAAAGCCTTGCCCTTGGGAGAGCCGACGCCGACGACTCCGTACATATGCACGCGCTCTTTTGGCACTTCTTCAACGGCAACGATGTTGGGATTGCCGTCGAGTTCCTTGGCGGCGTCGATCATCTGCGCGAGACAACCGCGCGTGTGCTTGACCAGCACATCGGGCAAGAGGAGAGCAAAAGGTTCATGGCCGACGAGTTCGCGTGCGCACCAGACTGCGTGGCCAAGACCAAGCGGGGATTGCTGGCGGGTGAAGCTTACAGTCCCGGCCTCGGGCAAATCTTCCGAGAGAAGCGCAAGCTCGGTCTTCTTGCCGCGTTCCGTCAAGGTTAACTCAAGCTCGAACTGGCGGTCGAAATGATCCTCGATCACGCTCTTGTTCCGTCCGGTGACGAAGATGAAATGTTCAATGCCGGCTTGCCGCGCTTCATCCACCACATGCTGGATAAGAGGCCGATCTACAACCGGGAGCATCTCCTTCGGCATCGCCTTCGTTGCCGGCAGAAAGCGGGTTCCAAGGCCGGCCACGGGAAATATGGCTTTACGGATCCGGGTCATGCGAAAATTTTCATCGTTAGGCGAGTCGTGAAATCGTCCCTGGCGGGAGAAAGCACGGGGCGGGGCGGGGGTCCAGATGCGACTTGAGAAAATTAGACCATTAACGCCGCTGAAATGATATCGGGGCCTCTATAGACTTGGGCTATTGGGGTCGAACAAAGGGACGGCATGCGCAAGGCGTGGCCTATTCTCATAGCTACGGCCGTCGTGGTGAGCGCCTATGGCCTTGCCGGGGCGCAGGATACCCGCGGCCCGGCCACGACCGGCGCGCTTCCGCCACCCGCCAACCCGGCGCCGCCGTGGAGCGGGGAATCGGGCTCCTCCGGCCACCCGCTGATGACCGCCGAGGCAATCCGGGCGGGGGCCGAAAATTTCCATGACTGTATCGCTCGGCTTTGGCCAGCGGCCGCGCGGCGTGGCATTTCGCGGAGCGTATTCCAGACCTACACCGCATCCCTTACGCCGGACTTGCGGATAATGGATCTTCTCGATAACCAACCTGAATTCACCAAATCCTTCTGGGACTATCTCGACATCCTGGTGACGAGCGAGCGCATCGAGCAGGGCCGTGCGTTGCTCGAAAAGTATCGCAAAGTGTTCGACGCTGTGGAGCATGCTTATGGCGTGGATCGCTATACCATCGCCGCGATCTGGGGCGTCGAAACCAACTACGGCACGTTGGCGGGCGATCGTCCCGTCGTGCGTTCGACGGCCACCCTCGCTTGCATCGGCCGCCGGCAGAGTTATTTCCGCGAGGAGTTTCTGTCCACACTGGAGATTCTCCAGCGCGGTGACGTTCGACCTGATCACCTTGTCGGCTCCTGGGCAGGAGCATTCGGACCAACCCAGTTCATGCCGACCGCATTCAAAAAATACGCGGTCGACTTCGATCGTGACGGCCGTCGCGACGTTGTCGACTCCGTTCCTGACGTCATCGCGTCCACCGCCAACAACCTGAAAAAAGACGGCTGGATTACAGGCCAGACTTGGGGCTACGAGGTCGTGGTGCCTGCGACATTCAATTTTCTGCTCGCCGATCGCGCGCAGCCGATGAGCATTCGCGAGTGGGAGCGGCAGGGGATCCGGCGGCCGAATGGCCAGCCTTTTCCGCGGCCGGAAGACACCGCATTTTTGTTGATACCGGCAGGTATTCAAGGGCCGGGGTTTTTGATGTTGACGAATTTCAGCGTCATCATGAAATACAATCCGGCCGAAGCCTACGCGCTGGCGATCGGCCATCTGTCCGATCGCTTACGCGGCGGGGGATCCTTCGTACAGGATTGGCCACGGTACGAACGCGTACTGTCGCGTACGGAGCGACTGGAACTTCAACAGTTGCTCGCACACCATGGCTACGATGTCGGCGAGCCAGACGGCCAGTTTGGCGTCAAAACCCGGAGCGCGATTCGCGATTTCCAAGCAAAAACCGGCAGAATTCCCGATGGTTTCGCATCCGCGGGTATACTTGACCAGCTGCGTTCCCGTTAAGGCTGCCATTTCAGCCACCTTTGAGTTGACATGTTTTAGGCGCTATTAGTTATGGCGATGGTCCGCAAATGTGCGCCGGCACCTCAGCCCGGATGTGGCAATTGAGCGATCGAATGACTGTGAAAAACCGGGCTCCACGTTGGTTCCTCGCGGCGCTCCTGCTGCTCGCCGCCGACAGCGCCGGCATCGTGGCCGTTGAGGTCGCGCTGACATCGCCCGCGCAGGCGCAGTTTTTCCGCGACGATCGCTTTCCGTTCCTGAGTCGGCAGCGCCCGCAGCGGCCAGGCGGGTTCTTTGGCGGTGGCGGAGGTTGGTTTGGAGGCTCCGATCGTTCCTACGAAAACCCCGACCAGCAGGCACCGGTCGACAATTCGCGTGCGCCGCCTCCACGCAAGGCAGACCCGAAGGCCGAGCCGGTGGTGCCGACCACATCGGTTGTGGTTCTCGGCGACGCCATGGCCGATTGGCTTGCCTATGGCCTGGAAGATGCCTTTTCCGATTCGCCGGAGATCGCTGTCGTTCGCAAGAACAAGATTCACTCCGGTTTGCTGCGCTACGAGCCGAAAGGCGACCTCGACTGGTGGCACGTTGCCCGCGACACGCTCGCGCAGGAAAAGCCGAACTATGTCGTCATGATGCTCGGCGTCAGCGATCGTCAGGGCATTCGCGAACGTGATCTCGAGGCGGACAAAAAGAAGGGCAAGGATCAGTCAGACAAGGCGGCTGCTGCAAAGGATGCGCAAAAAAAAGACACGCAAAACAAGGATGCGCAAAACAAGGATGCGGTTGAGGATCAGGAGCAATCATCGATCGCCACGCCAGAATCCCAGTCCGGAAAAAGGGCGAGCGGAACTATTGAGTTCCGCACCGACCAATGGGCGGAAATTTATTCGAAGCGCATCGACGACACGATTACGGCGCTCAAAAGCAAGGGCGTACCGGTTTTCTGGGTCGGCTTGCCCTCGATTCGTGGCACCAAATCCACGGCCGATGCGGTCTATCTCAATGATCTCTACCGCGCGCGGGCAGAGCGCGCCGGTGCCGTCTATATCGACGTCTGGGATGGCTTCGTTGATGAAACTGGCAAATATTCGAATTTCGGTCCCGATTACGAGGGCCAGATGCGCCGGCTGCGTTCGAGCGACGGCGTCTTCTTTACGAAATCTGGCGCGCTCAAACTGGCCCATTATGTCGAGCGTGAAATCCGCCGTTACATGACCAGCCGCGCAACACCCGTTGCCCTGCCCTCGGGGCCCCTTACCCCCGCGGTTCCCGACGGCAAACCGGCCGCACGGCCCGTGGCGGGGCCGGTCGTTCCTTTGACCGTGACACCCGGTAATTCAGACGAACTGCTTGGAGGCGGGAGCAGCAGCTCTCCGTACGGTGATGCCACCGCGTCGCGAGTCCTGGTCAAAGGCGAACCGGTCGCCCCGCCGCCGGGCCGCGCCGACGATTTCGTTTTGCAGCGGAGCGATTCAAACGCGCAGCCGGCCGCGCCAGCGCCGGCGGGAGCCTTAGCCTCGGCTCCGGCCGAGCCCGCGCGAATTGAACCAGCTGTGCCCGCACCGGAGAAAAAAGCCGACACGCCCAAGAGCAACACTGCCAGCAAGACCTCGCAGAACAGCAACCCGAAGCCCAAGTCGCCGTCGAGAGAAGAAGATGTTCCGCGCCCACCGAGAGGCATTTTCCGCTCGGGTAACAGTCCCTTCGGCTTTTTCCGCTAGCGAGCGATATGCGGCGACCTAAAGCGTCAGCGCGGCAGCAGCGTCGAGCCCATCAGAAATTTATCGACCGCGTGCGCCGCTTGACGGCCTTCGCGGATTGCCCAGACTACCAGCGATTGACCGCGGCGCATGTCGCCTGCGGCAAACACCTTCGGTAGCGAGGTCTGATACGCGTTCGTGTCTGCCGACACATTGCCGCGCTGATCGAGCGCTACTTTCAGGGATTTGAGCATCCCTTCGTGCACCGGATGAACAAACCCCATGGCGAGCAAGACCAGATCGCCTTCGATTTCGAATTCGGTCCCGGGGAGCGGCTTGAATGCCGCATCGACATGCGTGCAATGCAGCTTCTTTACGTGGCCGTTCTCGCCGGTGAATTTTTGCGTCAACACCGCGAATTCGCGGGTGACGCCTTCTTCGTGACTTGAGGAGATCCGCAGCTTGAGCGGCCAGTCCGGCCACGTGAGCATCTTGTTCTCGTGTTCTGGGGGCTGCGCCATGATCTCGAAATTGGTAACCGATGTTGCCCCCTGGCGGATCGAGGTGCCGATGCAGTCCGAGCCGGTGTCGCCGCCGCCGATAACAATGACTTTCTTGTCCTTGGCGGTGATCGGTTCGACGTCGCCTTGGGGCTCGTTGCTCACGCGGCGGTTCTGTTGCGGCAGAAAGTCCATCGCAAAATGGATGCCTTTGAGTTCGCGTCCGGGGATAGGGAGGTCTCGCGGGCTTTCGCTGCCGCCGGTCAGCACGACTGCAGCGTGATCCTTGACCAGTTTGTCGGCGGGTACATTGACGCCAACGTCGGCGTTGTAATGGAAGACGACGCCTTCGCCCTGCATCTGCTCGATGCGGCGGTCGACGTGGATCTTTTCCATCTTGAAGTCCGGAATGCCATAGCGCAGCAAACCGCCAGCCTTCGCCCACCGCTCGTAGACATGCACCTCATGGCCTGCGCGGGCGAGCTGTTGCGCGCAGGCAAGGCCTGCGGGACCGGAGCCGACGATCGCGACCTTCTTGCCGGTCTTGCGTTGTGGCTTATCCGGCTTAAGGCCTTGGGCGATCGCGCGATCGGCGATCTCGCACTCGATTGTTTTGATGGTGACCGGATTCTCATCGATATTGAGCGTGCAAGAGGCCTCGCACGGCGCCGGACAGACGCGTCCCGTAAATTCCGGAAAGTTGTTGGTCGAATGCAGATTGCGCGCGGCTTCGTCCCAATTCCCGCGATAGACCAGATCGTTCCAGTCAGGGATCTGGTTGTTGACGGGGCAGCCGGTGGGCGCGCCCGTAATGCGGCTCGTGCCGTGGCAATATGGCACCCCGCAATCCATGCAGCGCGCCGCCTGCTCGCGGATCTCCTTTTCTGGAAGCGGCAGAACGAATTCATGCCAATGCTTAACGCGCTCCGCGACCGGTTGATAGTCGCGGTCCTCGCGTTCGATTTCCAGAAACCCGGTGACCTTACCCATACCTATTCCGCGGCCTGCATCGTGGCGGCCTTCTCCTTTGCCATCTCGGCGAGCGCGCGGCGGTATTCAACCGGCATCACTTTGCAGAATAGCGGGCGATAGCGATCCCAGTTGGCGAGAATTTCGGCGGCGCGCTTGGATCCGGTGTAGCGCGCGTGATTGGAGATCAACCGGCTAAGACGCTCGGCGTCCTTGGTCGTCAGATCCGACATCACATCGACGCGGCCATGCGATTCCAGATCCTTGTGGAGGCCGAACTCCTGTTCGGCGATCTGCTCTTCCTCAGGAATCGGCTCAAGCTCCACCATCGCCATATTGCAACGGGACTTGAACGTGCCGTCCTCGTCCAGCACGTACGCGACGCCGCCCGACATGCCGGCCGCGAAGTTACGGCCGGTGCGTCCGAGCACCACCACGACACCGCCCGTCATATATTCGCAGCAATGGTCGCCGGCGCCTTCGATGACCGCGATTGCACCCGAGTTACGCACGGCGAAGCGCTCGCCTGCGACGCCACGGAAATAGCATTCGCCCGCGATCGCTCCATACAGCACGGTATTGCCGACAATGATCGATTCCTCGGGCACGATTCCGGAATCGGCTGGTGGCCGAATGATCAGCCGGCCGCCCGACAGACCCTTGCCGACATAGTCGTTGGCGTCGCCGTCCAGTTCGAAGGTGACGCCGCGCGCAAGCCACGCGCCGAACCTTTGTCCGGCGGTTCCGGTGAAGCGGACATGCACAGTGTCGTCGGGTAAGCCTTCATGGCCATAACGTTTTGCCACTTCGCCGGAAAGCATGCCGCCGCAGGCGCGATCGGTATTGTGGATGACGGACTGCAGGCGAACCGGTGCGCCACGATCGAGCGCAGCCTGCGATTCAGCGATCAACTTGCGATCGAGGATGTCCTTGATCTTGTGATCCTGCGGCTCGCATCTGTAGATGGCAGTGCCCTTTTCCGCCGGGGGCTTCGTGAACAGCTTGGAGAAGTCGAGCCCCTTGGCTTTCCAGTGTTCCACCAGCTTGCGCCGGTCGAGCATTTGCATCTGGCCGATCATCTCATTGAAGGTTCGGAAACCGAGCGCGGCCATCAGCTCGCGTACTTCCTCGGCAACAAAGAAAAAGTAGTTGATGACGTGCTCGGGCTGCCCCTTGAAGCGCTTGCGCAGCACGGGATCCTGCGTGGCGACGCCGACAGGGCAGGTGTTCAAATGGCACTTGCGCATCATGATACAGCCGGCGGCGATCAACGGCGCAGTGGCAAAGCCGAACTCATCGGCGCCAAGCAAGGCGCCAACCACCACGTCGCGGCCGGTGCGGATACCGCCATCGACCTGCACCGAAATGCGCCCGCGCAGACGGTTGATAACGAGCGTCTGATGGGTTTCGGCCAAGCCGATTTCCCACGGACTGCCTGCGTGCTTGATGGAGGTGAGCGGACTCGCCCCGGTGCCGCCCTCGAAACCGGCGATGGTGACGTGGTCTGCGCGCGCCTTCGAAACGCCCGCGGCAACCGTGCCAACGCCTACTTCCGAGACGAGTTTCACCGAGACGTCGCCGGCGGGGTTGACGTTCTTGAGGTCGAAGATCAGCTGCGCCAGGTCCTCGATCGAATAAATGTCATGATGCGGCGGCGGCGAAATCAGGCCGACACCGGGCGTCGAATGGCGCACCTTCGCGATGATTTTATCGACCTTGTGTCCGGGCAGTTGACCGCCTTCCCCGGGCTTGGCGCCCTGCGCCATCTTGATCTGCATCATGTCCGAATTGACGAGATATTCGGCGGTGACGCCAAAACGTCCCGATGCAACCTGCTTGATAGCCGAGCGCATGGAATCGCCGTTCGGCAGCGGCTTGAAGCGGTCGGATTCCTCGCCGCCTTCACCGGTGTTCGACTTGCCGCCAATCCGGTTCATGGCGATGGCGAGGGTGGTATGGGCCTCGCGCGAAATCGATCCAAAGGACATCGCACCGGTGGAAAAACGCCGGACGATGTTCTTTGCTGGCTCAACCTCGTCAAGCGGGACCGGCTTGCGCGCATCTTCATCGGCTGTCTTCAACCGGAACATGCCCCTGATGGTCAGCAATCGCTCATTCTGCTCGTTTACGATCTGGGCAAAGGCGCGATAGTGATCCTGCGAATTTCCACGCACCGCGTGCTGCAGGCGCGACACGGTCTCGGCGGTCCAAACGTGGTCTTCGCCGCGCACGCGGACCGCGTAGTCGCCGCCGACATCGAGCATCGAGCGATAGATCGGAGAATCGCTGAACGCGTCACGATGACGGCGCACGGCTTCTTCGGCGATCTCGGCGAGGCCGACGCCCTCGATGCGCGTGTGCGTGCCGGTAAAATATTTGTCGACGAAATCCTGCCGCAGGCCGACGGCGTCAAAGATCTGCGCGCCGCAATAGGACTGATAGGTGGAGATGCCCATCTTGGACATCACCTTGAGCAGGCCTTTGTCGATCGACTTTATGTAGCGCTTGATGATTTCTTTTTCTTCGAGCTTCTGCGGCAGATCGTCCTTCATGGCGATCAGCGTCTCGAAGGCGAGGTACGGGTTGATCGCCTCCGCACCGTATCCTGCCAGACAAGCGAAGTGGTGTACCTCGCGCGGTTCACCTGTCTCCAGAACCAGGCCGACGGAGGTGCGCAGCCCATTTCGAATCAAGTGATGATGCACAGCGGCACAGGCGAGCAGCGCGGGAATGGGCACGCGTTCGGCCCCGGCCTTGCGATCCGACAGGATGATGATGTTGCAGCCGTTGCGCACTTCCTCTTCGGCGCGCTCGCACAATTCGTCGAGCGCCCAGCCCATGCCGTCGGCGCCATGCTCGGCCGGGAAGGCAATGTCGAAGGTGCGCGACTTGAAGTGATCGCCGCTCATCTCCGAGATTGAGCGAATCTTCTCCAGGTCCTCGTTCGTGAGAATGGGCTGGCGCACTTCGAGGCGCTTGGTTTTCGACATGCCCTCGAGGTCAAAAAGGTTGGGGCGCGGGCCGATAATGGAAACAAGGCTCATCACCAGTTCCTCGCGGATCGGATCGATCGGCGGGTTGGTGACCTGCGCGAAGTTCTGCTTGAAATAGGTGAACAGCGATTTCGGCTTGTCTGACAACGCCGAAATCGGCGTGTCATTGCCCATGGAGCCGACCGCTTCCTCGCCGGTCGTCGCCATCGGCGTCATCAGGAATTTCAGGTCTTCCTGCGTGTATCCGAAGGCCTGCTGGCGATCGAGCAGCGAAAGATTTGAGATCGGCGCTTCATTGGCGGTGCCGGGCAGTTCCTCGAGCACAATCTGCGTGCGGCCAAGCCACTCCTTGTAGGGATGACTCTTCGCCAGGGTCGCCTTTAGTTCCTCGTCGGGAATGAGCCGCCCTTCGTCGAGATCGACGAGAAGCATCTTGCCGGGCTGCAGGCGCCACTTCTTGATGATGTCCTTTTCCGGGATTGGCAAAACGCCCATCTCGGAGGCCATGACGATCCGGTCATCGCGTGTAAGCAGATAGCGCGCCGGTCGCAGGCCGTTTCGGTCAAGCGTTGCGCCGATCTGACGGCCATTCGTAAAGGCAATTGCCGCCGGGCCATCCCATGGCTCCATCAGCGCGGCATTGTATTCGTAGAAGGCGCGACGTTCCTCGTCCATGAGCGGATTGCCCGCCCAGGCTTCGGGAATCATCATCATCATCGCGTGGGCAAGCGAGTAGCCGCCTTGCGTGAGGAACTCGAGCGCGTTGTCAAAGCACGCGGTGTCGGACTGGCCCTCGTATGAAATCGGCCAAAGCTTGTTGATGTCTTTGCCGAAGAGCGGGGAGGACACGGATGCCTGACGCGCCGCCATCCAGTTGACGTTGCCACGCAGTGTGTTGATCTCGCCGTTGTGCGCGATGTAGCGATACGGATGCGCCAGCGACCACGTCGGAAAAGTGTTGGTTGAAAAGCGCTGGTGCACCAACGCGAGCGCGCTTTCGAAATCCGGATCGTGCAGGTCGGGATAGTACGTGCCGAGTTGGTCGGCCAGAAACATACCCTTGTAGATTACCGTGCGGCAGGAGACCGACACCGGGTAATAGCCAGCAGTGCGCCTTTCGCGACGGCGATAGATCGCATTCGAGATTGACTTGCGCAGGATGTAGAGCCTGCGCTCAAACTCATCTTCGGAGAATTTTTTCTTGCCGCGGCCGATGAACACTTGCATGTGGTTCGGTTCAGTCGGCTTGACCGATTCACCGAGTGTCGAATTGTCGGTCGGCACATCGCGCCAGCCCAGCAAAGTCAACCCTTCGCGCGCAATCACCTCGGCGTAGATATCGCGGATGATCTGCCGCCAGTTTGCGTCCGTTGGCATGAAGAGATGACCGACGGCGTATTCGCCCGCCTTCGGCAATTTGAATCCAAGCTCCGCCGCTTTTTTGGCGAAGAACTTGTGCGGGATCTGCACCAGGATTCCGGCGCCATCGCCCATGCGTGGGTCAGCGCCGACCGCGCCGCGGTGCTCCAGGTTGCAGAGGATGCGCAACCCATCTTCGATGATCTGATGTGACTTGCGACCTTTGATGTCGGCTATAAAACCGACGCCACACGAATCCTTGTCGAGCGCGGGATCGTACAGACCCTGCGCGAGCGGCACGCCTGGATCCGCGGTTGAACCGCGTCCGGCGATTCCTGCGCTGCGCTTCTCCTCGCTCATCTCATCCTGCCTCGCCGGTGCAGTTCGTGCTCCGGCGTACTCACCACTCCGCGAGGCATGACTCGCGGGCCGACGCGTAACAGATCTCGAGAAGGGCAACCGTGTCCGGCTTATCGCCGCCCGTGGCCGCTCCCGTTGGGCGCCACCGATGTCTGCCCCGCCTTTAAAGGCCGCCACCGAGGGCCACCACCATTAGGACAGCATCACTGTCCTAATAGACAATGCCAAATTTTGCCCCGCCACACAAGGCCGGTCCACGCCGGAATGAATGGAACCTTGCCTTTTGTTGCGGCGCCCTTACCGACCAAGCAAGAACAGGACCACGGACGCGACATTCGCGCAATGCCGTTGCGCCGTAACGCACCGAATGGGACCGCCTTGGCCCATAATGAAAGCGCCCCGGGATTCCCGGGGCGCTGCCGTCGCGATAATGAAGACCTTTCCGTCAGGCCGCTTTGGCGTTGACGACCTGGGCCTTTGCTGTGCCGTTGCCAATCGGAATCTGACGCGGTTTCTTGGCCTCGGGGATTTCGCGCACGAGATCAACGTGCAGCAATCCATTCTCGAGGCTCGCGTTTTTGACCTGAACATGGTCGGCAAGCTGGAAGACGCGCTCGAAAGCGCGGGCGGCGATGCCCTGATAGAGCACTTCGCCGTTCTGCTCTTCTTTGGTCTGCTTGGAGCCTTTGATCGTCAGCGTGTTTTCTTTCGCCTCGATCGAAAGTTCGTTCTCGCCGAAGCCGGCGACGGCAACGGTGACGCGATAGTCGTTCTCACCGGTCCGCTCGATGTTGTAGGGCGGGTAGCCCGGAGCGGATTCGAATCCGTCCAGCATTGAAAACAGCCGGTCGAAGCCGACGGTGGAACGATAGAGGGGAGCAAGATCGTAAGTTCGCATGGCATATCCTCCTTGTTGAGCGACATGCGGTGGTCCGCCGAATGGCCGAACCGAACCGTGCGCAGCCATGTGGCCTGCGCAGGCTTGATATGGTGGCGGTCGTTCGCCGTGCAAGGCCCCGCATTCAGGCCAATAAGATATTGAAAATATTGCAGTATCTGGGAGGGTTCTGGGTCGGATTGAGCATGCTCGCGACCCTGCTATAAGCGCCGAAGCGCCCGGCACCGCTCACATTTCCTGCCTCATGAAACTCGTTTCCATCCCCGCGAACCCGGTGCCAGACGATGTGGTGACCGGCGCGATCCAGACCTCCGACGAGGTCAATTTGCGTTTTGCCCGTTGGGCGCCGCCGCCAGGCCGCAAGGGCACCGTAGTCCTCTTGCAGGGCCGTGCCGAATTCATCGAGAAATATTTCGAGACCGTACGTGATCTGCGGGCGCGAGGGTTTGCGGTGGCGACCTTCGATTGGCGCGGGCAGGGACTCTCGGACCGCGCGCTGTCCGATCGTCATAAGGGGTATGTGCGAAACTTCAGGAATTACATCACCGACCTCGAAGCGATGATGGAGCAGGTGGTCCTGCCCGACTGTCCGCCGCCTTTTTTTGCACTCGCTCATTCCATGGGCGGATCGGTGCTCATCCGCGCCTGCCATGACGGTAGTCGCTGGTTCGAGCGCATGGTGCTGTCGGCGCCGATGATCGCGCTGCCGGCCGGGCGCCTCACGCGCGTCGCTGGCCCGCTCGCTCGCCTCATGCGGCTGATCGGGCGGGGAGGCGCTTACGTTCCGGCCGGCGACTGGTCCGCGCCCGGCACAGAGAATTTCGTCGGGAACGTTCTGACCTCGGATCCGGTGCGTTACGCGCGCAACGCCGCGGTGCTCGAGCAGGAACCCGCACTCGGTCTCGGCGCGCCGACTGTGGCCTGGGCGGACGGAGCGCTGCGGCAGATGAAGCAGTTTGCCGAACCAGGTTATTCCGCCAGCATTCGGCAACCAATGCTGATGGTAGCGGCTGGCCGCGACGAAGTCGTATCGACGCCTGCGATTGAGTCTTTTGGCCAGCATCTGCTCGCCGGTCGGCATCTTATTCTTGCCGGCGCCAGGCACGAGATCCTGCAGGAGCAGGATCACTATCGCGCGCAATTCTGGGCAGCCTTCGATGCGTTTGTGCCGGGCACGCCGCGATACTAGCCGGCGAGCATTTCCAACGCCGCCCGATGCACGCGCTTGTCGCCGGCGACGATGACGCGTCCGCCAGTTTGCGCCGGGCCGTTCTCCCAGGTGGTGACGATGCCGCCCGCACCTGCGACGATCGGTATGACCGCGACAATGTCGTACGGCTTGATTTCGGTTTCGATGATCAGGTCGATCAATCCCGCCGCCAGCATGCAATAGGAATAGCAATCGCCGCCGTAGCGCGAGAGCTTCACCTTGTCCTCAAGTTTGCCAAAAGCCGCGCGGTCGTCGCGATTCATCAGCAGCGGACTTGTCGTGAACATCAGCGCGTCGTCTATGCTCGCACATCCCCGCACATGCAGGTCGCGGTTGCCAGTCGGTCCTCGGTAGCGCGCTGCGCCACCGTCGCCGAAGAAACGTTCGCGCGTGAACGGCTGGTTCATCATGCCGAACACCGGTTCGCCAAAACGCATCAGGCCGATCAACGTGCCCCAGGCCAGCATGCCGGAGATGAACGACTTCGTGCCATCGATCGGGTCGAGAACCCAAACATATTCGGCGTCGGTGCGCTCGGAGCCGTATTCCTCGCCGAGGATGCCATGATCGGGGAACTGCTTCCGGATGAGCGCGCGCATCGTCTGTTCCGCCGCCCGGTCCGCCGCGGTGACGGGATCGAAGCCGCCAGCCTTCTTGTTCTCGATCGCCAGCGCGGTACGGAAAAATGGAAGGATCGTGTCGCCGGACGCGGTGGCGAGCTGATCGACGAAGTTGCTGAAGTCGATGGCCGTCATGCCGCGTTGCCTATCCGGTCGTTCGGCCTAACGGAGACTCAGTTTGCTCGCAACGGCCGGTATCGGAGAACTTCGTGCTGCATTGCGGGATTCCGAGCGTATTAAATTCGCATAGACATGTCTGTGCCGGCCAACTTGCGCCGCAGCCATGCAGAAATAGCATAGGAAATGTACCTTTGAACCTTGATTTTTGTGCGTCGCGATGTAGCTTATTGCAGTGCGGTAGCGAGAGCTGCCGCTGCCCTCCTTGGGCGTTTCCTCCCTAGACTTGGGCCGCTCGCACCCGCTAGCGGCCCTTTTTTTATGTCGGCGGCTACTCGGCAGCGGCCCGATAGGGGCGCAGCTGTTCGAGGGGAATTTCGCCCAGGCGTTTCGCCAGCGTCTCCATGTCGGCCGCCAGGCGATCGAACGTCGAGGAACGTTGATAACGGCGCTCATCCATATACAGCGCGCGGTTGATTTCGAGCTGGATCGCGTGGAGCCCGGCGGCTGGATTGCCGTAATGCTCGGTAATGAAGCCGCCGGCGTAAGGTTTGTTCCTGCTGACCGTGTAACCAAGCGCTCGCAGGGTCTTTTCGACCGTCTCCGCCACAATACCCACACAGCTGGTGCCGTAGCGGTCGCCCAACACAAATTCAGGCCGCGGCCGTTCATCCCTGTGGCCGGCGGTCGAAGGCATCGAGTGGCAATCGATCAGCACGGCCGCGCCAAAATCGCGGTGTAGACGGGTAAACAGGCGGCGCAAAGAGCGGTGATAGGGCTTGTAGAGGCTCTCGATTCGCCGCAGCGCATCGTCGACAGGGATGCGTTGGTCGTAGATTTCCTGAGCATCGCCGACCACGCGGGCCACGGTCCCCAGGCCTCCCGCGACGCGCATCGACCGAGTATTGGCGAATGAGGGTAACCGGCCCTCGAACATGCGCGGATCGAGTTCGTAGGGCTCGCGGTTTACGTCAACAAAGCAGCGCGGAAAATGCGCGCGCATCAGGGGAAATCCGCACCGGACGACGCCGGCGACGAGTTCATCGACGAAGCTGTCCTCCGAGCGTCGCAAAGTGGCAATATCCAGCCGGCAGGCCGCCAGAAATCCGCGCGGGTAGGTCGAGCCGCTGTGAGGGGAATTGAAAAGGACCGGCCCGTAGCACGCCTTGGGCTCAAGGACCTCGAACGGTGGATCGAGTTCGTCGCGGATTTCGCTCATGAATGAACGGCCATGGAAGCTTGGAATACCTCTCTCATCTAACGAACTTTAACACCTTGTTATACCGCTTATTGTTCATGGCTGGGCCACAAAGCCAAGTCATGCTTTTGGTTCACTCGTTGTTTACCGGGCATAAGTCTTAATCGGCGGGCTGAGGCGGCCTAAAGGCGGCCGGACGGGGTGTGTTGAGTAGTATGTCCAAAATCCTGCTGGCTGAAGACGATACCGATATGCGGCGCTTTCTTGTCAAGGCGCTGCAAAATGCCGGGTTCGACGTGACCTCATATGATAACGGACTATCGGCCTATCATCGGCTGCGCGAGGAGCCGTTTGAACTGCTGTTGACCGATATCGTGATGCCGGAAATGGACGGTATCGAACTCGCCCGAAGAGCCGCCGAGCTCGACCCCGACATCAAGATCATGTTCATCACGGGCTTCGCCGCGGTCGCCCTCAATGCGGACTCGAATGCGCCCAAGCAGGCCAAGGTGTTGTCAAAGCCGATCCACCTGCGCGAGCTGGTGAGCGAAGTGCAGAAGATGCTGGCGGCCTAGCGTTTCTGCCCGGCCTTGCCTCGCCGGATTGGAGCCGATAGATCAATCCCGGTTTAAGGGCGCGTAGCTCAGCGGAAGAGCACTACCTTGACATGGTAGGGGTCACAGGTTCGATCCCTGTCGCGCCCACCATCTTTATCTTTCTCGGTTCACTCCACGATCGCCTGATACACAAGCGTGCGCATAAGGTAGCGGTAGTGCAGCCGTTGGATCGGCGCCTGCATCATCAGGATGGCGATCAGCTGCTGCTTCGGATCAATCCAGAAGTACGTACCGGTTACACCGCTCCAGGAAAAATCACCGACCGAGCCCGGCAATGGATTGCGCCCGCTGTGGGTGCGCACCGCGAAGCCGAGGCCAAAGCCGATGCCAAGCTCAGGCGTTGGCGCCAGTGCACCGAACAAGATCGGAGTCGACGGGCTGCGCCGGATTTCCGGAGACAAGTGATCGGACGTCATGAGCGCAATGGTTGATGGCGACAGCGGACGCGTGCCGCCGAGTTCGCCGCCGTTGAGCAGCATCTGGCAGAAGCGCACATAATCGCCCGCCGTCGACAACAATGCGCTGCCACCCGCAATCCATTTCGGTCGCAGAGCAGTGTCGCGCATTGGCGGCCGGTTGCCGGAGGCCGGATCGACCTGCGGCTGCGCGCTGCGCGCCGCATCGATCGGACCGAATCCCGTATCGGCAAGGCCGAGCGGCTTGCAAATCCGCTCGATAATAAAACGATCGAGGTCCGTTCCGCCGGCGACTTCGACAACGCGACCGAGAACATCGGTCGACAGACCATATTGCCATGTGCTGCCGGGCTGGTAGGCGAGGGGGAGTTCGCCGAGTTTCGCCACCATCTCTGCATTGGTCTGCTTTTCATCGGCGATGTTGGCGGCCTCGTAGGCCTTCTTGAGCAAAGGGCCGGTCAAATGACTGTAGGTAAGACCCGAAGTGTGCCGCAGGAGATCATGTACCGTCATCTCGCGCCGCATCGGCTCTTTTGCGAGTTTCTTTGCCGACGGATTGTCGGAGTCGACGGCGACCTTGAGATTGGCAAATTCCGGCAGATAGCGTGCGACCGGATCGGCGAGCAGCAGCTTGCCTTCTTCAGCCAGCATCATCGCAGCGACTGAGGTGAACGGTTTCGTCATCGAAGCGATGCGGAAAATCGTGTCCGGCGCCATCGGCGCGCGGGCCTCGCGGTCGCGGTAGCCGAACGCTTCCAGGCAGGCGATTTTTCCGCGCCGCGCGATCAGCACCACTGCGCCAGGCACAAAGCCCTTGTCGATGTCGTTTTTCAGCGCATCGGCGAGCCGGTTCAAGCGCTCGGGCGCAAGACCCACCTCTGCGGGCCGTATAGCGCGGGGCATGTCGAATGCCATGATCTTCCTACTTCCAGAATTGCCGGGACGCGAGCGCGGCACCCTCCGCCATGGCCTTAAGCTTGGCGAAAACAACGTCCGGATCGACCGCGGCTTGTCCGACCCAGGTGCCGTAGCCGCAATCGCTGCCCGCGATCACGTTTTCGCGCCCGACGAGCCGTGCATAGCGGGCGATGCGCTGAGCGATCAGTTCGGGGTGCTCGATAAAATTCGATTTCGATTCGATTACGCCGGGAATCAACACCTTGCCGTCCGGAAGCTTCACCTTCTCGAAAACGGACCATTCGTGCGCGTGCCGTGGATTTGCAGCCTCCAGCGAGATGGCAGCAGGTTTTCCCGTGAACACGATGTCGATGATGTCGGCGAGCGGCACATCGCGGTGATGCGGGCCTTCGTAGTTGCCCCAGCACAGGTGCATACGCAGCTGCTCTGCCGGGATATTGGCGACGGCATGATTGAGCGCCGCAATGTGCAGCTGCGCGCGCTTGCGAAATTCCGGCAGGCTCAAATCCGCGTATTGAATATGCCGTCCCATGGCGAGGTCGGGGCAATCGATTTGCAGGACCAGACCCGCCCCGGCGACTGTCTCGTATTCATGTCGCATGGCGTCGGCGATGGCATAAATGTAGCTCTCGAAATCCTTGTAGTGGTCATTGCGGAAGAACAGCGACACCACGCCGGGAGATGCCGCGCTCATGAAGCCACCGGAAGCTTTTACGTCTTTCAAGGCGGCCTTGAGGTTGTCGGCGTCGGTCTGAGGTGCCTGTTTGTCGCGTACGCTGATTTCGGCGTTGCAGGCCGGCGTCTTGCGGCGTGAGCGGCCTGGATCGCCAAAGACGCGTTTTTCAAGCCGCGGAAAGTCGGAGAGATCCTGGTAGATAAATGTGTTGCCGGTGCCGCCGAAGCCATTCAGCCGGTCTTTTATGTAGGTGGCGTAGCTCGGCTTGGACATTTCTCCGTCGTTGACGAGATCAACGCCCGCGTCGGCCTGCTTTCGCACGACGTCCATCACCGCCGTTCGCACGCGCGCAGCCAGCGCGTCTGCGTCGACCGGCACGCCTTCCTCCTTGGCGTACATCACGCGGATGAGATCATCCGGCCGCGGAAGGCTGCCCGTATGGGTGGTCAGAAAACGGTCGCGGCTACGCTGCACTGCTTGAGCTCCCGCGCGGACTTTAATGCACGGCGGTGCCTGTAACTACCGGTGGGCAGCTGCTTGCGTTGACATGACTGGGTGGGCTGCGTATGTACCCGGCAAACACCAGCCAGAGATCGTCATGAAAGTCCGTAACTCCCTGAAATCCCTGCGTGGCCGGCACCGCAATAATCGCCTGGTGCGCCGTAAGGGCCGGGTCTACATCATCAACAAGACCAATCGTCGCTTCAAAGCCCGCCAGGGCTGATCCCCGGCGCCCGGGCGCCCAACCTCTCGCCGCATATTGGCCAAAAAACGCAGAGATATTACACTCCGCGTATGGGCATTCGATTCCTTGCCGCATTTTTGACCGCCGTCCTGGTTGCGGCAGTTGCCGCGCCGGTCGCCGCGCAATCCGGCAAGCGGAGCGAACCGTCGGCCAAGCTGCCAGCGGTGTCCCGCGGCGATCGTACCCGGAATCTCGATTTTCTTTTCGGTGCCCTGAAGGTTGCGCCGGACGATGTGACTGCGAAGGCGATCGAGGAGCGGATCTGGGCGGTGTGGACCGCTTCACCGAGCGATACGGCCAATCTGTTGATGACGCGGGTCAAGACGGCGATCGAGGCAAAGGATCTCGATCTCGCGATTAAACTGCTCGATGCGATCGTCAAGGTGAAGCCGGATTATGTGGAAGGCTGGAACCGGCGCGCGACCATCTTTTACATGAAAAAGGACTATGGCCACGCGCTTGAGGATATCCGGCAGGTACTCAGGCGGGAACCGCGTCATTTTGGTGCGCTGGCTGGTTTCGGGCTGATCCTCCAGGACATCGGTGATGACAAGCAGGCGCTGGAAGTCTATCGCCGTGTGCTGTCGCTCTATCCGCGCATGGAGCGGATTCCTGATCTGGTGAAAACGCTTGAGGAAAAAGTCGAAGGCCGGAATATTTAGTCCAGGCTGGCTTAAATCCTAATCGCCCACAGCCTCCGCGCCAACATAGGCTATGCGGAGCATGTTGGTCGCACCCGGGGTGCCGAGCGGAACACCAGCCACGACAATCACGCGCTGACCTGGCTTGGCGAAACCTTCCTTGAAGGCAATGCGGCACGCGCGGTCGACCATGTCATCCTGGTCGTGCGCGTCCTCGGTGACAACGCAGTGTACGCCCCACACCACCGCCAGCCGCCGCCCGGTCGAGATATTGGGCGACAGTGCGACAATGGGAGCCCGCGGCCGCTCACGCGCCACCCGTAAACCGGTTGAGCCCGAGGATGTCCAGCAGATGACCGCTGCCAGGTCGAGCGTGTCGGCAATGTGCCGCGCGGCATCGGCGATCGCGTCAGCGCCGGTTGCTTCCGGTATAGCGCGTTGTGCAGTGATGATATTTCGATAGAGCGGATCACCCTCGACCTCTTCCGCGATCCGATTCATCGTCGCCACCGCTTGCACGGGAAACTGTCCGGCCGCCGATTCTGCTGACAGCATCACCGCGTCGGCGCCCTCGAAAATCGCAGTGGCAACGTCAGAGACCTCAGCGCGGGTCGGAACCGGCGCGTTGATCATCGATTCCAGCATTTGCGTCGCCACCACCACCGGCTTGCCGGCGACACGGCTCGCGCGCGTCAATTGTTTCTGCACGCCGGGGACCCTCTCCAGTGGCATTTCCACGCCGAGGTCGCCGCGCGCCACCATCAGTGCGTCGGCCAGATCTATGATTTCGGCCAGACGGTTTACGGCCTGCGGCTTCTCGATCTTGGCCATTACCGCCGCGCGGCCGCGCGTAATTTTCTTTGCCTCGGCGATATCCTCGGGGCGCTGGATAAATGACAGTGCGACCCAGTCAATGCTCGTTTCGAGCGCCGCCTCGAGATCAGAGCGGTCTTTGTCGGTCAGCGCGGAAAATGGAATCGTCGTATCAGGCAAGCTTACGCCTTTGCGGTCAGAAAGTTTGCCACCAACCGTGACACGCGTGACGATGCGTCTCGGCTCGGCCTCGGTAACGGTCAGCCTGACCTTACCGTCGTCGATCAACAAGGAATGGCCGGGCTTGATCGTGGCAAATATTTCCGGATGCGGCAGATAAGCGCGCGTCGCATCACCGGGCGCTGCATCGCTGTCGAGCACGAAATTGTCGCCGGGTTTCACGGTGGCAGATCCGCCGGTGAAAGTGGCAAGCCGGAGCTTCGGCCCCTGCAAGTCGATCAGCACGCCGATCGGGCGCCCGGTGTCGCGCTCGACGGCGCGGATCATGCCGACCAGTTCGCGCATGCGATCCTGGCTGGTATGGCTCATATTGATGCGGAAGACGTCGGCGCCAGATTTGAAAAGGCGTGCGATCATATCGGAACTGGACGACGCAGGTCCGAGTGTGGCGACGATTTTGGCGCGGCGAAGACGTCTCACGGTTTGGCGCCTCCGGTCGGCGGCGGCAACGTTGTCGGGGGGCGCGAGGGTCCGAGTGGAGCACGCGGCGCAAGCGGGCGATCAGGCGCTTGCTCGGCGGCATCCGTCAATTGCACCGTCCAGGAGCGTTGTTCGCTGGTATCGACCTCAAAGAAGCCGGTACGGTCATAGCCGCGCGCGAGACAATTCTCGGTTCCGCGAATTGTAAATTCTTTCTCGCGTGAACACATGTAGGCCTTGCCGGACCATTCGCCGCCGCGGTCATAATCGACCGCGTAGATGTAATAGTAGCGCGCAACGAGTGCGCCGCGCAGCAAGGTTTCGCAGGATCGCGATGAAACGTTCCACCACCCTTCGGTCGTCCAGCCTTCGTTGTCCTTGTAGCCAATCGCGACACCCACGCGGCTGCCGGTGTTGTTGCACAGGCGGAAATCGGCTTTGGCCGGACATACGGACGCCGCCAGCAGCAGCACGGCAGGGACCGCGGTGCGGGCGAGAATATGGGAAAAGCGGGGCCTGGCGGCGATGAGTGGCAATGCGATCACGATTGTCGCCGGTTCCGAACGATGCGCGGTTGTGGCGCGATCCATCACAGACTGTCAACGATGATGGCGCGGAAGTCGTTCACGTTGGTGAAAGTCGGCCCCGGCACAAGCAGATCGCCCAAAGCCTCAAAAAAAGCGGTCGAGTTGTTGTCGGCAAGAAAGACGGCGGGATCGAGGCCTTTGGCTTTGGCCCGTGCCACTGATTCGCCATCAACCAGCGCTCCGGCAGGGTCAGTGGCTGCCCCGCCGCCGCCGTCGGTGCCGTCGGTGTCGCCCGCAAGGGCCGCCACTGCCGGCATGTCCGCAAGCGCGATCGCAAGCGCAAGCGCATATTCCTGGTTGGGCCCGCCACGGCCCTTGCCATGGATCGTCACCGTCAATTCTCCGCCGGAGACGATTGCCGCACGCTTTCCTTGTGCCCGCAGCTGGCGCGCAAGCTGGGCGTGGGCGGCAGCGACCTCGCGCGCTTCGCCTTCAACGCTGTCGCCAAGCGAAATGCAGTCGTAGCCCGCCGCCCGGACCGCAACTTCGGCAGCGCGCATTGCGTCCGCCGGCCGCGCAGCCAGTACGACCTGGTTGCCGGCGAAGATACGGTCGCCCGGCTTTGGCGTTTCGTTTCCGGATTCCTTGAGCGCGCGCGCAATGCTATCCGGCACAGCGAGGTCGTATTTTGCGACGATTGCGCGCGCCTGATCTAGTGTTGTCGGGTCAGGTACCGTCGGCCCCGAACCGATCGCTGAAAGATCGTCGCCTGGCACGTCGGAAATCGCGATGGTCACAAGTTTCGCGGGATGCGAATGCAATGCGAGACGCCCGCCCTTGATGCGGGAAAGGTGCTTGCGCACGGTATTGATCTCACCGATGGCCGCACCCGAGCGCAGCAGGGCGCGCGTTACTGCTTGCTTGTCCTCGAAGGAAATGCCGTCCGCCGGAGCGATCCAGTTCGCCGAAGCGCCACCCGACATCAAAACCAGCACGAGATCGTCCGCGTCCGCACTGTCCGCCAGACTCAGCGCGCGATCGGCTCCCTCCAGCCCCGCGGCATCCGGAATGGGATGGCCGGCTTCGATCATGCGCACGCGCTTAAGGTGCCGCCCATAGCCGTGACGCGCGACCGCAACGCCGCTGAGGCGCTCCGCGGCGATTTGCAGACCATCGAGGTAATGCGCCTCCGCCGCCTCGGTCATGGACCCGGCGGCTTTGCCGGCCGCCAGTAAAATAAGCCGGCCAGAAGGCGGCGGCGGGAGCAGCGAAGGGAGGCAAGACGCCGGATGCGCCGCGGCTACCGCAGTGCGATACAAGTCTGCGAGAAAAGAGCGCAGGGAGCGATTCATTCTCAGATCATAGCTGCCCACCCGTCCGGAAATCTGCTTATAATTTGCTTTGCCGTCGCCGCAGGGGTGCGGACGACAGCCATTCAATGCGCAGATCAAGCGCAAAAGAACGACAACGAGACTCTCGAGGGAGAGAAACGCATGACTGCAACAGCATTCACAATTAATGGCAAAGCGGCGAGCGTCGAGGCAGAGCCCGACACGCCTTTACTTTGGGTGGTGCGCGAGCACTTGAAGCTGACGGGCACTAAATTCGGCTGCGGCTCGGGCCTGTGCGGCGCCTGTACCGTCCACATCGACGGGAAAGCGGTGCGCTCTTGCCAGATTTCCGTATCGAAAGCGGCGGGCAAGAAGGTCACGACCATCGAAGGCCTCTCACCCAACGGTCAACATCCGCTGCAGAAGGCGTGGGTCGCCGAGCAAGTGCCGCAATGTGGCTACTGCCAGTCGGGGCAGATCATGCAGGCGGCGGCGCTGCTCGCCACCAACAAAAAACCGACCCGCGAACAGATTGTCACCCATATGGACGGCAATATCTGCCGTTGCGGCACCTATCCGCGCATTGTGCGCGCCATTCAGCGCGCCGCCCGGGAGGCCTGAGCCATGACCATTCATATGAAAAACGGCTCGCTCGACACCAGCATCAGCCGGCGCGGATTCGTTGCCGGCGCGACCAGCCTCACGTTCGCCTTTACCCTCGGCGGTATGAGCCACGGCGGAGAGGCGCTCGGCGCGGCACAACCGACGAAGTTCAATGCGTTCGTCAGCATTGCTGGTGACAACACGATCACTGTCATGTGCCCGAGCGCGGAAATGGGGCAAGGCGTTTACACATCATTGCCGCTAATTCTGGCGGAAGAACTCGACGCCGACTGGTCCAAGGTGAAAACCGAGTTCGCGCCGCCCAATCCAAAGATCTACGGCAACTATCATCGCCTGTTCGAAGGCGCGCAGATCACGGCGGCGAGCGTGGCGGTGGCGGGGTATTTCACGCCGCTTCGCATGGCCGGCGCACAGGCGCGCAAGGTGCTGCTTGATGCGGTAGCGGCGAAGTGGAAAGTTCCGGTGAGCGAACTCACGACCGACAAGAGCACGGTCATCCACAAAAAGTCCGGCCGCAAGATCAGCTATGGAGAGGTCGTCGCTTTCGCGTCTGTTCCCGGGGAACCACCGAAGGTGAGCGAAGCCGATCTCAAGAAGCCGTCGCAGTTCAAGCTGATCGGCCGCAAGGACATCGGCCGCAGCGACGTGCCATTGAAGGTGAACGGTGCAGCGAAATACGGCATCGATGTGCAGGTGCCGGGCATGGTCTACGCCTCGGTGCTGCAGTCGCCGATGGAAGGCGCCAAACCGAAGGACGTCAACATCCCTGATGTCATGAAGGTGAAGGGCGTAACCAAGGTCGTTCCGTTGCCGTTTGGCGTGGCGGTCATTGGCGACACTGTCGAAGGCACACGTGCAGGCGTGCAAGCGCTCAAGGTCACGTGGGACACCAGCGGCGCTACTGCCGCCGGCTTCGACTCGGACAAGGCCAAAGAAGACTACGCGGCCAAGGCCAAGGATTCGAACGCCGAGACCAAGGTCGAGTACCAGGTTGGCGACGTGAAAGCTGGCCTTAGCGGTGCGGTCAAGACGGTGGAGGCGGGCTATTGGTCCGAATACACCTACCACGCCCAGATGGAGCCGATGAATGCGGTCGCGCAGGTTTCAGAGGACGGCAAGTCAGCCGATGTCTGGACCGGCACCCAGTTCGGCGCTCTGGCCGGGCTGATCATCTCCGGCATTCTGAAGACGACGCCGGATCAGATCAGAATCCACCAGCAGTTCCTCGGCGGCGGTTATGGCCGGCGCATTTGGCCGGACGCCGCCATCCAGGCAACGATCCTCTCCAACATCACCAAGAAGCCGGTGAAGTTGATCCTCACGCGCGAGGAAGACCTCGCTGCCGCGCGTCCGCGGCCGATGACGCACCATCTGCTCAAAGCCGGACTTGACGCCAAAGGCAACGTGGTCGGTTGGCATCATCGCCTTGTGTCCGAGAACGTCGATGCGGTCGCGGCTCCGCCACGCTTCAAGGCGACCGGTGGCAAGGACTACATCGGTGCGCGTGGCCTCGATCAGGCATTTTACGCAATTCCGAATGCGCTCGGCGAATATGTGCGCGAGGATCGCGGGATGCGCGTGCATGCCTGGCGCGGCATCGGCTCCGGCTACAACAAGTTCGCGGCCGAGGCCTTCCTCGACGAGGTGGCGCAGGCGGCCGGCAAGGATCCTCTGGAGATGCGCCTCGCGCTGACCAAGGACATGCCCCGCGCCAACGCCGTAATCAAGGCCGTGGCCGAGATGTCTGACTACAAACGCAAGCGGCCTGGGCACGGTATGGGCATTGCGTTCTCCGACTATCACGACACCCTGTCTGCGGGCGTTGCCGAGATCTCGCTCGACGAGAAGACGGGAAAGATCAAGGTCCACAATTACTGGATCGCGGTCGATCCTGGCCTGGTTGTCCAACCTGACCATGTTCATGCCCAGCTCGAAAGCGCGGTGATCTATGGCTTGAGTGCCGCACTGATCGAACAATTCGCTGTAAAGGACGGCACGGTTCAGGCCACCAACTTCGACAACTATCCCGTTATGCGCATGAGCGACGTGCCGGAAATCCATACCAGGATTGTCACGACCGACAATCCGCCGAGCGGCATGGGGGAGATCGGCGTGATCACGGTTGCCCCGGCGATCGCCAACGCCATGTTCCAGTTGACGGGCAAGCGGCTCCGCCACCTGCCGATGACTGCGGAGCGGGTCAAGAAGACACTGGCTTAGGCGCGACAAGGATCGACACCCGCCGCATCCCTGACCGGGGGGCGGCGGGTTTCGCATGCGTTTCTTGGGTGGGACAAGGGTCTTCAAAGACACATAACGCGTGTCTATGTTTGCGACAGTGGAGGACACCACGATGGACGACAAGACCCGCACCGAGCTGGAAGCCGCAGTCTACCGGCGCCTGGTCGAGCACCTGCGTTCGCGCACCGACGTGCAAAATATCGATCTGATGAATCTCGCCGGCTTTTGCCGCAACTGCCTGTCGAACTGGATGAAGGATGCGGCCGACGCCAAGGGTCTCCCGATGAGCAAAGATGAGAGCCGCGAAATTGTCTACGGCATGCCCTTTGATGAATGGCGGAAGAAATACCAGAAAGAAGCCTCATCCGAGCAGAAGGCGGCATTCGAAAAGTCCAGCTCCCGGCACCGGTAATCACCGTTTGCTTGTGAACAGCGTGGATGACGACGTCCTTTCCTTGACCTGAAGGCTTCCAGCCCAGAAAGCTTTCATGCAGATGACGGCCGTCAACCGCCGTGCGTACTCAAGGAGACGTCGATGCCTGCCACCGCTGCGGCCGGAAAAGAACAACCGGCCACCCGCTTCGCCAAAGACCAGCTGAAAGCCTTCGTCGAACGCATCGAACGACTTGAAGAAGAGAAAAAGGCGACGTCGGACGACATCCGCGACGTCTACGCCGAGGCGAAAGGTACGGGCTTTGACACGAAGGCGCTGCGCTCAATCGTGCGTTTGCGCAAGCTTGACATGGACGAACGGCGCGAACAGCAGGAAGTGCTCGACACCTACCTGCATGCGCTCGGCATGGCGAACTAGCGGATCAGCGCAGTGACGCGGTCGACTGCAATTTGAACGAGGTTGTGGCCAGGAATACCACCGCCGGGCCGGTAAAGCGGTTGGCCACCATGCCGAGGTGTGGATCGTCCGAGAACGTCATCGCCACCGAAAGCGGCGGCTTGTACAGAAATTCTCGCAGAGACCGCATATCGACCGCGCCAAGCCGTGTCGCAGTCATGTAGGAGCCGAAACTCGGCGTGAGCATTGCTGCGCGCAGCCACGGGCTTTCGAGGCCGCGTTCGGTTCTCGCCAGCGCTGCGGTCAGCGGAGGCTTCTCCACAACCGTCGTGTTGCCTTGGGCGGGCATGACACTAGTTTCATTCGGCAGGCTTGGCAGGCTTGAGCCCATCGGTCGAACGCGACCGGGTGCCGGGGCTTCTGATTCAATCGCATAGGCAAGGGCCTTGCTGCCGATGCTGATCGGTCCGACGCTTGCAGTCTGATAGGCCGGCGCGGCCGACAAGTTCGGGCTCTGAACCGCGCCGCGCCAGTAACCGCGCGCGTCAAACAGGTTGCTGCCGAGCGACGCCGTTACAAGGGGAGGCGCGGGCGGCGGATTGGGCGCAGCCGCGGCAACCGCGACCGGCTTCGGGCGCGCAGTCGGCAACGGCACGATGCGCTCGACGGCAACCGGATTTACTTTGGGCGGGCTCAGACTCGCGACCACCGTCGGCGCGCGGGCTTTGCTCGGCGCCGGTTCTTCGCTCATCTCGTCGGGGTCCTTGGCGCCGAACAGCCGGGCAAAGAAGCCACGCTTCGGCCGTTCTCCCCCTGGCTCAAAGTCGGCCGTAATCACGCCGGCCTCACGCGCGGCTTCAAGAGACATTTCCGAGGGTCGCGCGCCGCGCCGCTCGACTTCGGCAAGAGCAACAGAGTAGCCGCGCAGCGGCTGTCCGTCTGAAGGAATATGCACGGTTCGACCGTCGGGAAAAACTTTCACCAGCTGGTCGTGCGTCATGCGTGGCCAGTGCCGAATGGTGCCTGTGTCCATATGCACGAATGGCGAACCGGAGGTCGGATAAAAGCCGACGCCGCCGCGCTGGAGACGCAGGCCGACTTCGCGGATTTTCTCCAACGGCACGCCGGGGATGAAGAAATCCATCGCCTGGCCATTGATGTGCTGACTGAACTGCGCGACCCCACTCGAGCGCGCGCGCAGCATTGAATTGGTTTCCGGCGAGCGGTAGCCGCAGACGACGTCGATCGGCTGCGTCGCGCCGACCTCCCGATACGCTTCCCACAGCAGATCGAACAGATGCGGATCCATGTGGGTCGATTGTTCCTTGCGCCAATCGCGCATGAACCAATCGAGCCGCTTCAGCGCAGCTTCGTCGTAGCGGCCGTTGCGCTTGAAGGTGATGGTGATGTCTTCGCCGGTATGAACATGGTGAAAGGAGATCGTGCGCGTGTCGCCTTCGGCGCTGGCGTTCTGCAGCGCGTCGTTTGCGCCAAGCATGAACATTCCGGCCAAGCCTAATCGGGCGCCGGCACGCGCCATGGCCACAACGAGTGAACGCTCGCGCGACGCGTCAATCACAGCATCAATCCGTGAAGGTGTCCGTCCCACGTCGCCGCCACGTCCCCTCGGGCCGCCATGACGGCAACCCCGTGAGTGTTATCGGGATCGGTTAATGTGATCTTAGCGCCGTTCCCCGTCCGGACCCTGACTATCCGGGGAATTTGGCCGAAAACTAGGCATTTCTGGAACTTCGCTGGGGAATTGTCGTGCCAAAACCGGAAGAATCGGGGGAAAAGCCCGATTCTTCGGGGTTTCCGGCGGGCCGGCCCAATCGGCCTATTCGACTATTGGACCACAACTTCGTCGTCGAGGCCGAGGCCCTCCAGTTTGCGATAGAGGGTCGAACGGCCGATTCTAAGCCTGCGTGCAACCTCGGACATCTGTCCGCGGTAGTGCGAAATCGCGAAGCGGATAGCGTCTCGTTCGATGTCATCGAGCGGCCGCACCTCGCCGCGCGTGTCGGTCAGCGGCAACGAATGTGCGGCCGGCAAAATTGGCGCGTGACGGACGTTTTCGGACTCGGGCCACGATGACACCATGGCCGGCGAAGGCTCGATGAGCGGCGGTTCGAAAGGCGTGCCGGAGGAAATCTGGGCGGCTATTTGTGGAAACTCGTTGACGCCAATTTCCTCGCTGTCGGCCAGCACGACCGCACGGAAAATTGCGTTCTCAAGTTGCCGCACATTGCCCGGCCAGTGATAGGCGGTGAGAAGCGCCATGCCGCCGGCGCTGATGGCGTTTATGCGTTTGTTTTCTTCCGCGACAATGCGGGCCAGAAAATGACGGGCCAGCTCGGGGATGTCATCGCGCCGCGCCCGCAGCGGCGGCACCGATATCGGAAAGACGTGCAAGCGGTAGAACAAATCCTCCCGGAAGCGCCCGGCCTTGACGTCCGCAATAAGGTCTCGGTTGGTCGCGGAAATGATGCGCACATCGACTTTGACCGGTTTTTGCCCACCGACAGGTTCGATTTCGCCTTCCTGCAGCGCCCGCAGCAGCTTCACTTGCGCCGGCCCCGGCAGTTCGCCAACCTCGTCGAGGAACAGCGTGCCCCCGTCGGCCTCGACGAATTTCCCCGTGTGCTTCTCGGTCGCTCCGGTGAATGCGCCCTTCTCGTGGCCGAACAAGATTGACTCGACCAGGTTTTCCGGCAGTGCGCCGCAATTGACCGCGACGAACGGTTTGGCGCGGCGCGTCCCGCTGCCGTGGACCGCACGAGCGATCAATTCCTTGCCGACGCCGGAGTGGCCTTCTATCAAGACGGGGATCACCGATGCGGCTGCCTTCTCGGCAGCCTTGAGCACCGGCTGCATGGCCGCCGAGCGTGTGATCACATCGGCAATTGTCAGTGTCCCGCTGTGCTTGCGTTTGAGCCGCTGCAATTCGCCCGTCAGCGCCTTGGTGGCGAGCGCATTACGCAATGACACCTGGAGGCGCTCGGCGCTGGCTGGCTTGACCACGAAGTCGGCCGCGCCGGCGCGCATCGCCGATACGACATTGTCGATGCCGCCGTGAGCGGTTTGTACGATGACGGGGATATTCAGGCTGGACTCGCGCATGCGGGCGAGCACGCCGAGGCCGTCGAGATCGGGCATGACCAGGTCGAGTATCACGGCGTCGATGCGGGAGGCCTCGGGCCCGATCAGCAGCGCGACGGCTTCATCGCCACTCTCGGCGACCATCGGCTGGTAGCCAAAACGCTGCACCATGGCTTCAAGCAAACGACGCTGGACCGGATCGTCATCGACGATAAGCACCACTTCGGGCATTGGACCCTCACGCACACACTGTGCCGAATTGGTGCAATGTCGCCGCTCTCGCTTAATGGTGTGTTAAGACGTGCACCGAAAGGAGGAGGCGCTAATTCTGTTTCGACCCTGGGCGGCTGTCGCCCGCCCGGTGACTCGCGGTAATCGACGTCCACACATAAACCAGCCCGCACGCAAGCAGCAAAGCCAGCACAAACCAGGCCAAAAAGAATCCGATGTGAGGAATTCTGTCGAGGAATTCGATCGACTGGCTGAATATGGTCGACAATGTATTACCTCATCGGTTGCCGCATCATCACATTCAGCCTGGTCCGCGCCTCGACGGCGTAGCCGCGCCGGGCGAGCTCGGAAAAAAGATCATTGCGCCATGCGTCCCGGGCGTCTTCAATGATCAGCAGATTTGGCCACAGCGATCGTTCTGCATCTCTGAAGAAGGGAACCAGAACGCGATCCTCCGCGCCTTCAACGTCGATTTTAAGTGCGTCGACCGACCTGATGCCCTGTTGCCTCAGTACCTCCAGCAGCGTACGGCACTCTACTTTCGTGACGGCGTCATCGGCGCGGTCCTTTGCGGTGAGGGGCCGGACGTGGGTTCCACCTCTGTCGTGTTCGCCGACGTTGAGGACGACCGTCCCCGCACTTTCTCCCAGCGCGACCGGGACGACTTGAATCGGAATCCCGGCATTTGCCGCAATGTTAAACCGGAGGCGCTTGAGATTTTCCGCTTCAGGCTCGATGGCGACAATTTTCGCCATGTCTCCGGTCCGAGAGGCAACCAGAAGCGAGAACAATCCGACATTCGCGCCGATATCGATGAAGACGAAAGGGCGGGATTCTGCTTTGGCCCTGTCGATCTCGGCGAATAGCTCTTTTCGCTCGCCAGGCTCATACATCTGCGGCGTGAAGAGCGCCCCCTTTTCGCATCCATTCTGGCGGGGGTGCAATCGCATGCGGAGCCCCCAACGAACGACATCCAGTCCGTCATCATCCGGGATTCGCATTGTAACGAAACGGCGTAAGCCTATTGCGACACGCAGTCCCAGCCAGTTATCCGGCAAACGGCTGGTTGCGCCGATAACCGCGCGATCGAGCCATCCAGGCGTTCGCGCTCCATAGGGATCTGTCATTTGCAAATCGGCTCGGAAGCGTTGAAGCAAGCTATAGCACCAAATCCCGCCTTGTCAGAGATCGAGAGCATTGCAATGGCCGCGCTTGCGGGAGATACAGGGGAAGAGTTTTCGCGATTGCCATCGCATCGCCACGAGTGGCGGTCTAGATGATATCCCACCAGTTCGTTTTCCATCCAAACGATTGCCCCCATGCCGAAGACCTCGTTCCGACAAAAGCCGACGAAGACACCAAAGCTCGGCGCCTTGCCTGAGTGGAACCTGAGTGATCTGTATCCCGGTCTCGACAGCCCCGAGATCAAGCGGGACCTGGAGCAGGTCGACAAGGATTGCACTGCCTTCGAGCAAGAGTTCAAAGGACGTCTGGTCGCGATATCGGCTGGCGAAGATGCTGGACAGGCGCTCGCCAAAGCGGTCAAGCGCTACGAAACGATCGACGACCGGCTCGGCCGGCTGATCTCCTACGCCTCGCTCGTTTATGCCGGCAATACGACCGATCCCGTTCGCGCCAAATTCTATGGCGACATCCAGGAGCGTATCACCGCTGCCTCCCTGCATCTTCTTTTCTTCACGCTCGAACTCAACCGTATCGACGACGCGCGGCTCGAGGCCGCCATGCAGGATCCGGCGCTCGCCCACTACCGGCCCTGGCTGGAAGATGTGCGAAAGGAGAAGCCCTATCAACTCGAAGATCGGGTCGAAGAGCTTTTCCATGAAAAATCGGTGACCGGCTATGCGGCCTGGAACAGGCTGTTTGATGAGAGCATCGCGGGTTTGCGATTCAAGGTCGCGGGAAAGTCGCTGGCGATCGAACCAACCCTTAATCTGTTGCAGGACACCGACGGAAAAAAACGCAGGGCAGCCTCCGAAGCGCTGGCAAAGACGTTCCGGGAAAATTTGCGGTCGTTTGCGCTGATCACAAACACGCTCGCCAAAGACAAGGAGATTTCCGATCGTTGGCGCGGCTTCAAGGACATCGCAGATGCGCGGCATCTCTCGAACCGGGTTGAACCCGAGGTGGTTGAAGCCTTGGTCGCCGCTGTGCGGGCCGCATATCCGAAATTGTCTCACCGGTACTATGCACTGAAGGCCAAATGGTTCGGCAAAAAGAGCCTGCCGCATTGGGATCGTAACGCGCCCTTGCCCAAGGTTGCCCAGCGCACGATTCCATGGACCGATGCGCGTGGGACAGTCCTGACTGCTTATGGCGCCTTCTCACCCAAGATGGCTGAGGTCGCCGACCTTTTTTTTGCGAAAGACTGGATCGACGCTCCGGTGCGTCCGGGAAAACAGCCGGGCGCCTTCGCCCATCCGACCGTGCCGTCGGCGCACCCATACGTACTTCTCAACTACATGGGCAAACCGCGCGACGTGATGACGCTCGCGCATGAACTCGGGCATGGGGTGCATCAGGTATTGGCGGCGCCCAATGGTCCGCTCATGGCGCCGACACCGTTGACGCTCGCCGAGACAGCGTCGGTCTTTGGCGAGATGCTGACTTTCAAGAAACTGCTCGCGCAGACGACCGACAAGAAACAGCGCAAAGCCATGCTTGCCGCCAAGGTCGAGGACATGATCAACACGGTGGTGCGGCAAATCGCGTTCTATAGCTTCGAACGCAAGGTCCACAGTGAGCGACGCAACGGCGAGCTGACCGCCGACAAGATTTGCGAATTATGGATGTCGGTGCAGAGGGAAAGTCTCGGCCCGGCGATCGAACTCAAGCCGGGTTATGAAACGTTCTGGGCCTATATTCCGCACTTCGTGCATTCTCCGTTTTACGTCTACGCGTATGCGTTCGGTGACTGCCTGGTGAATTCGCTTTATGCCGTCTACGAAAAATCCGCCAGCGGCTTCGCCGAGCGCTATCTCGAAATGCTTTCGGCGGGAGGCACCAAGCATCATTCGGAATTACTGGCGCCATTCGGTCTCGATGCGTGCGATCCCAAATTCTGGGACGGCGGCTTGAGCGTCATCGCCAATCTGATTGGCGAGCTGGAAACGCTAGGATAACCGGGCCTTATTTTAGCAGCTGAAGCTGGTTACATGGAGGATTGAACCGGCCCATGCCTCCCACCGACCGCGAAAAGAACCGCTTTTCCGCCCGTGCCAGGCGCTATGCCCGCGTCGGCACGCAACTCGGCGGAACCGCCGCCCGTTTTGCGGGGGCGCGGTTTTTCGGCGTGCCGCTCGACCGCGCCGCCAACGCGCTTGAACTCGCCGCCGCGCTTGGCGGGCTGAAGGGCCCGATCATGAAGGTGGCGCAGTTGCTCGCCACCATTCCTGACGCGCTTCCGCCGGAATACGCCAACGAACTGATCAAGCTGCAAAGTCAGGCGCCGCCGATGGGTTGGGCCTTCGTCAAGCGCCGCATGAGCGCCGAGCTCGGAACCGATTGGCAAAAGAAATTTTCCGAATTCGAACACCATCCAGCTGCAGCAGCCTCACTCGGGCAGGTGCATCGTGGCCGCGCGCTCGACGGCAAAGAACTCGCCTGCAAGCTACAGTATCCGGATATGCAGTCCGCGGTCGAAGCCGACCTCAGTCAGTTGCAATTGTTGTTTGCCATCCGCAAACGTTTCGATCCGGCGATCGATACCAGCGAGATCGCGGTCGAGATCGCCGCGCGTCTGCGCGAAGAACTCGACTATGTCCGCGAGGCAAAGCACGTCGCGCTCTACGCAAACATGCTGAAGGACAAGAGTGCAATCCGCGTGCCGAAAGTCTGGCCGGAACTGTCAACCGGCCGTCTGCTCACGCTCGATTGGCTCACCGGCCGCAAGCTGCTCGAACACAAAGCCGATCCGCTCGAAGCACGCAATCGTCTGGCTGCCGCTATGTTCACCGCTTGGTGGTTTCCCTTCAGCCGTTTCGGCGTCATCCACGGTGATCCGCATCTCGGCAACTACACGGTTTTCGCCGAATCCAGGGGCAAGCCCGCCGGCATCAACCTGCTCGACTATGGCTGCATCCGGATTTTTCCTCCGAGCTTTGTCGGCGGCGTGGTCGATCTCTATCGCGGGTTATTGCGGGGCGATGACGAACTTGTGGTGCATGCTTATCAGACATGGGGGTTCAAGCGGCTTACCCGCGAGCTGATCGACGCGCTCAACATCTGGGCGCGTTTCATTTACGGCCCGCTGCTGGACGACCGCGTACGGAGCATCGCTGATGGCGTGAAGCCCGCCGAGTATGGCCGCAAGGAAGCCTTCCGGGTGCACCAGGCGCTCAAAGCCAGAGGTCCCGTTACGGTCCCGCGGGAATTCGTATTCATGGACCGCGCGGCCATCGGGCTTGGCGCGGTTTTCCTGCATCTGGCGGCGGAACTCAATTTCTACCGGTTGTTCAACGAGGCCATCGAACGTTTCGCGGTCGATGAGGTTGCCGCGCGGCAAAGCGCTGCGCTCGCCAAGGCTGGCTTGCCGCCGTCCAAAGCCTGATCGCGGCAGCGTTGCCCTTGGGCCGCAATTGCGCTAACCCCTGTGCGCCTGCCTTTTTTGAGCGACTCGGAGAGTTTTCCCATGGCCGACCACGGCACCGTCGAATACGCCACCGCCGCCGGCAATGACTACGCCGCGCATGAACAAAGCTATGAGAGCTTTGTCCATTTCACGCTTGTTGGCATCCTCTATGTGGTGACGATCGTATTCGGTCTGGCGACGGGAGGCGTGATGGGCCACTGGTTTCTGGCGGCGGCGATCTTCGTGATCGGCCCGCTCGGCGCCATCCCCGGCCTGCTCAGTAGGGCAACGACTCCCAGCTATATCGCCTTCGTGATCTGTTTTCTGATCTTTGCCTTCACCGGACTGTCGCCGCACTGACAAAACTCACGGCCGGGCGGGGAGGCGTGAATGCGAATTGCCGTGCCGCAGGAGACAGACGGTGGTGAACCGCGGGTCGCGGCCACTCCGGATACGATCAAGAAACTCAAATCGTTCGGCGCCGAAGTTGCGGTTGCGCGCGGTGCCGGTGTCGCATCCGGCATTCCCGATTCCGAATTCGAGGCAGCCGGCGCGCAAATTGCCGACAGCGTTACCAAGGATGCCGATATTGTCCTGAAGGTACGGCGCCCGGTCGCGAACGAATTATCCGCCTACAAAAAAGGTGCGCTGGTCATCGCCATCATGGATCCTTACGGCAACGACGCTGCGCTAAAGCAGATGGCCGATGCCGGCGTCTCGGCCATCGCGATGGAGCTGATGCCGCGCATCACCCGCGCGCAATCCATGGACGTGCTATCGAGCCAGGCCAACCTCGCCGGCTATCGCGCGGTGATCGATGCCGCCGAGGAGTATGGTCGTGCGCTGCCAATGATGATGACAGCGGCCGGCACGGTGCCGGCGGCGAAAGTATTTGTTATGGGCGTGGGCGTTGCGGGCCTGCAGGCCATTGCCACGGCGCGGCGCCTCGGGGCGATCGTCACGGCGACCGACGTACGGCCGGCTACAAAGGAGCAGGTGGAGAGTCTCGGCGCGAAATTCCTCGCCGTTGAGGATGAGGAATTCAAAAATGCGCAGACCGCCGGCGGCTACGCCAAGGAAATGTCGAAGGAATATCAGGCCAAACAGGCGGCGTTGGTTGCGGACCACATAAAGAAGCAAGACATCGTCATCACGACGGCGCTGATCCCGGGCCGGCCAGCCCCGCGCCTTGTCTCCAAGGACATGGTTGCCTCGATGCGGCCAGGCTCGGTGATAATCGACCTTGCGGTTGAGCGCGGCGGCAATGTCGAAGGCGCGCGTCCGGGCGAAGTGGCGCAAGTGGGCGGGGTTAAGATCGTTGGTTATCTCAACGTTCCGGGGCGGCTGGCGGCTTCCGCGTCCTCGCTCTACGCCAAGAACCTCCTGACTTTTGTCGAGACTTTGATCGACAAGAAAGAAAAAAAGCTCGCGGTGAACTGGGACGATGAGTTGGTCAAGGCGACGCTGCTTACGCGGGACGGGGCGATCGTCCATCCGAATTTCCAGCCGAAGACGGCGAGCTGAGGAGATCCGATATGGAGCATGTCACAAGCGCTGTTGATCCCTTCGTGTTCCGGCTCTCGATTTTCGTCCTGGCGGTGTTTGTCGGCTACTACGTGGTGTGGTCGGTCACGCCTGCGCTCCACACCCCGCTGATGTCTGTCACCAACGCGATTTCGTCGGTCATCGTGGTCGGTGCATTGCTCGCGGTCGGAGTCGCGCTGGTCGCCAATGACGACGGCCCATTGTGGGCGCGATCGCTCGGATTGGTCGCGCTTGTCTTTGCTTCGGTCAATATCTTCGGCGGCTTTTTGGTCACCCAGCGCATGCTGTCAATGTATCAGAAGAAAAAGAAGTGACGGGATAGCTGCATGAGCCCTAATCTCGTCGCGCTGCTCTATCTGGTCGCCGGAGTTCTTTTCATTCTGGCGTTGCGCGGCCTATCGAGTCCTGATTCCAGCCGTCGCGGCAATCTATTCGGCATGATTGGCATGACGATCGCGGTGCTGACCACGCTCGGCTCGCATCCGCCGGCGACCCCGGTCGCGTGGGGTCTGGTACTCGGCGGAATTGGCGTCGGCGGGGGTATCGGTGCGGTCATCGCGCGGCGCGTGCCGATGACGTCGATGCCGGAACTTGTTGCCGCCTTCCACTCGCTGGTCGGCATGGCGGCAGTGCTGGTTGCCGCAGCGGCTTTTTACGCGCCGGCAGCATTCGACATCGGCACCGAAGGCCATATCCATGGCGCCAGCCTCATCGAAATGTCGCTGGGCGTCGCCATTGGCGCCGTCACATTTACCGGCTCGGTGATCGCGTTTCTGAAACTGTCCGGCCGCATGAGCGGCAAACCGATCACACTGCCGGGGCGGCACATCGTGAACCTCGCCCTCGCCGCGGCTTTGATCTTTTTCATCTATGGTTTCTTCGTATCGCAAAGCGCGATTGATTTTTGGATCATTACCGGCATCTCACTGGCGCTTGGCATCCTGATCATCATCCCGATCGGCGGCGCCGACATGCCGGTGGTGATCTCGATGCTCAACTCCTATTCCGGGTGGGCGGCCGCCGGCATTGGCTTTACGCTCGGCAACTCGGCATTGATCATCACCGGAGCGCTGGTTGGCTCTTCGGGCGCGATCCTGTCCTACATCATGTGCAAGGGCATGAATCGCTCATTTGTCTCGGTCATTCTTGGCGGCTTTGGCGGCGAGACGGCAGGGCCTGGTGCGGGTGCCGAGCAGCGGCCGGTCAAGCTCGGCTCAGCGGAAGACGCCGCCTATATTCTTAAAAATTCTTCGAAAGTGATTATTGTGCCGGGCTACGGGATGGCGGTGGCCCAGGCGCAACATGCCCTGCGCGAAATGGCCGACAAGCTGAAAAAAGAAGGCGTTGAAGTGAAATACGCCATTCACCCGGTGGCAGGTCGCATGCCCGGCCACATGAACGTGCTTCTCGCCGAAGCCAACGTGTCCTACGACGAAGTGTTCGAACTCGAGGACATCAATTCCGAATTTGCACAGGCCGATGTGGCTTTCGTTATCGGTGCGAACGACGTTACCAATCCGGCCGCGGAAGAAGATAAAACCTCGCCGATTTACGGCATGCCGGTGTTGCAGGTGTGGAAGGCCGGTACTGTGATGTTCATCAAACGCTCGCTCGCATCCGGGTATGCTGGAATCGACAACCCATTGTTCTATCGCGACAACACCATGATGCTACTTGGCGACGCCAAGAAAATGACCGAAAGCATCGTAAAAGCGATGTGATTGGGCGCGCGCCGCTGCTCTGAATTTTCTGAACAGATTCAAATTTAGAAAACACGCAATCGTCCCGTTAACCGCGGAACGATCTGTATGCGCATTTTGCGTCGCGAGCCGTAGCGATCGCGTTTCAAAAATGTTTTATGCGGCGCGCAAATTGCCGCAAGGCAAGTTCCGGGGAGGGACGAATGGTTGACGATAACCGTGACGAGTGTGGGGGCGAAGTTGTCCAGTTCGGACGCAGACCAATTCCGCCACGAGCGTGCGTGGTCGAGAACAAGACCCATGTGCGGACGTTTCTCGGCGAAATGCTCGACGAGCTCGGGTTCATCGCGCGAGAAGCCGACACAACCGAGTTCAGAGCCATGCTGCATGACTTCCGGCCTGATCTTATCGTGCTTGGGCCGCTGGCAGATGGGTTCGAAGTACAATCGCATCTGCGAACACTGCAGGCGCAAAGTTACGGCGGTTCCGTCATGCTGTTCGGCGACCGCAGTTCCGCGGCGCTCATCCGCGGCCACGAATTCGGCGAGCAGATGGGTTTGACGATGCTGCCTCCGCTGGGGACGCCGTTCCGCAAGCGCGATCTCGACACCAATCTCGACGGATTCTTGCCGGTCCGCCCGGCGCTACCGCTCCCCATCGATATCGAGGAGGCGCTACGCAACGGCTGGCTTGAACTCTGGTATCAGTCAAAAATTAACACAAAATCGCTTGTGCCGCGCGGCGCCGAGGCGTTGGTTCGCGTTCGTCATCCCACCTGGGGCGTCGTACCACCGGCCTATTTCATACCGGCTTCAAACGATCCGTACCTTCATGGGCTATCGCAGTTTGTTATCGCGCGGGCGATCGCGGATCTCTTACAATTTGGCGCCGCCAACCATCAGGTTCAGGTCGCTCTTCCCGTGCCATTGTTCGCGCTGGAGGATGTGCAATGCATCGACCGGATGATGGAGCATCTTCCGGAAAAAATCCGGCAGAACGGCTTTTTGATCGCGGTCGACTGCGTCGACCTGGTGAACGATCTCGATCTTGTGCGGCGTATCGCCAGCCAACTCGCGCCGCGCAATATTGGAATTGCGATCAACGACGTTGACGCCAGAGGTGCTTTGCTCGCCGGCCGCCGCGATCTGCCGGTCGTCGAGATGAAGGTCGATCGAAAATTCATACGCGGTTGCGCCAACGACCGGATCAAGCAGGCTCACTGCGCGGAGATTGTCGCGATTGCGCGTGATTCCGGCGCAAAATCGGTGGCCGAAGGGGTGGAAACACAGGCGGACTTCGTCGCCGTACGCGATCTCGGCTTCGACCTTATGCAAGGCCATATGTTTGCGAAGCCGATGACGCCTCGCAAATTCGAGCAGGCTATGCTTGCCCGCCGTCACGCCGCAGTGGCATGACGGCGTCACATCTATTTTTTCGCCCAGGGAAACAGCACAACCGGGAAATCCGCCGCAGAGCGACGTTCTTTCTCATGCGGCGGCAGTGTCGGCGACGGGCTGTCTTGTGGTTCTACGACCTTGCGATAGAGATGCCAGGTGGCGTGACCGAGCACCGGCATGACTACTGTCAGCCCGATAAAGAATGGGATCGAGCCGACAACAAGCAATGCACCCACAATCAGGCCCCACACCGCCATGGTGAACGGATTGCGGGCGACCGCACGAATTGACGTCAGCAGGGCGACGGCCGCGCCGACATCGCGATCGAGCAGCAATGGGAATGACACCGCGCTGATCGTGAGTACCAGCACGGCAAAGAGCAGACCCACCCCATTCCCGACGACGATAAGTGTCCAGCCCGCACGCGTGGTAAGCACTTCGTGTAGGAATTCCTCGATCGAGGATGGCGATGCATAGCCGAAATTGGCGACATAAATTGCATTCGCAACTGCTACCCAAACGCCGAAAATGACGAGCAGCAATAGCCCCAACGCAGCGATGGCGCCGACCGAGGACGACTCGAATACGCTGAAAGCATGCGCGGCGGAGGTATCGAGCCCGGCCTCCCTGCGGCGGCTCAGCTCATAGAGGCCAAGCGCTGCGACCGGTCCGACCAAAGCGAATCCGCTGGCCAGCGGATAGAGCAGGGGCAGAATCGAATAGCCGAAGGCGAGCCGCGCCAGCATAAAGCCGACGATCGGGTAGACAATGCAAAGGAACATGGCATGCGTTGGCATCGCATAAAAATCGTCGATGCCCTTGGTGAGGGCGTCGCCCAAGTCAGCCACGTCGATTTTTCGGATCGCAGGTTGCGAGGGATGCGTCCCGGCGCCAACCAGGATATTCGAATATGCCATGACCTAACCTCCCGAGACCTGGCCCGGTTGGCGTGGCGCGCGGAGACGGATTCAGAACCTGTTTTTGCCGGCTCTTCATTGCGTCACGTCATGAGCCATCGGCCCTTACTATAGCGCCGTCAGGCCCCGGCTGTTCATCACAAATCCGCGTTCCGCTTCAATTTTCGCAACTTCAAATAGTACCGCTCGCAAAGTAAACTTCGCGTCAAATTTTCTCACCTGGAAAAATCATCTTTCTCCCCCGAACACCCAGAGGAAATCGCTCTCGTAGCGGCGATACAGCAATTCATCTCCGAGCGGGGTGAGGTGATCAGTGTCGACATAAAATATGCCGGCCGGTCCGAACGGCGAGCAAATGCTCTGGCTACAGAAAGCGTCCAAAGGATCGATCAGCCTGACATTTTGAAATGCCGCCGTTACGCGGGTGAGTACCTCAACAGCTTCCCGGCGCCGCTGCTCGACGCGGCGCCGATCGATTCCGCACGTCTCGTGCGGATATCCGGCCATCTGGGCCCGTGTTAGACAATCTGCCGCTGCATGCTGAAATTCTGGAACCGGAGCGAGAATCAAAACGCGCCGCGATGGCGACAGCTGCTTCAGCATGTCGGTCAGGCCGCGTTCGAGAATTTCGGTATAGCCGGCAGAAGGTCTGTCGCTGTCGCGCCACAGCAAGCGTGGCAATTCAAGATCTCCGGCCGATGAATCGCGCCCACTATAAAGTGCCCAGCGCGCCACCAGCACCACTCCGGTGATCGGATGCGCCTGCTGTTGTTGTAACCATCGCAGAAGTTCGTCATTGCTGGCGGCGCACGATCGGGTGACGAAGAAATCAACTTCAACGCCCAGCAGCGGCGGGCACGACGTCTTGCCAAGGACAATTGCCGCGGCGCCCGCGGCCTCTGCCGCCCATCCGGCAACCGGTGCCAGCATGAGAGAGTGGGAATCACCCCAGAATGCCACTTTCGGTAAATCACCGGGGCCGACAAGGCACGGCTGCACATAGCGGAATTTCGGTACGGCGTTGCCGGCCTGACAGCCGCTCATGGGGCGGGATGGCGTTCCCATTTCGACGGCATTCACGCGAGGCACAAACAGCGGGCTGCGGCCAAGGATTAACGCAACAATTGCGAAGGCCGCGGACCCGGCAATCCCACCGAGTACGATGCGCCCACTGAACTGCCGCATGATCTCCGGCCGCCGCAGGCGCTTCATCGGCTGCTCGAGAAATAGATAAGTTGGCACCGACAGGACAAGCGCGAGGCCGGAAGCGGTGACATCTCTCCAGAGGCTGCTGTCTTGCGCAAAAAAGAGCGTCCGGCTCAAGGCGGTCAGCGGCCAATGCCAGAGGTACCAACTGTAAGAGAGCACACCGATTGTCACGGCTGGCCGGCTGGCCAGAATACGCATGAGCGGCGCATCTTCATTACCGAGCCCGGAAGCAATCAGAAGCAATGCGCCGATCGTCGGCAAGCATGCGGCGGCAAAGCCCGGATAGTTCATGTAGGGATCAAAGTAAAAGATCGAAGCTGCAACCGCGAAGGCTCCGATGATGCCAAGTGAGGTGCGCAGTCGCGCCGGTATCGCGGTTCCATTGAGGACCGCGATGGCGAGCATGCCGCCCGTGGAGAATTGCCAAGCGCGCGACATGATCGAGAAGAAAGCGAGGCGGTGATCGGTTTTTGTCAGGATCGCCAGCAAGACATAGGAGCCAGCGATGGCCAGGACGCCTGCAACCAGAAGCGCACGAATCGGACGCCACTTATGGCGCGTCGACAACGCAACAAGGCCACCGACAAATGCCGGAGCCAGGAGGTAATATTGCTCCTCGACACCCAGCGACCAGGTATGCAGCAGCGGAACGATCTCCGACCTCGCCGCGAAATACTCGGTGCCCCTTGTGAAGTAGTAATTCGAAATCATCGCTGCGGTGGCGGCGGCCGAATCTGCGAGCTCCCTCGCTTCCAGCGGAAGCAGCGGAAACAAAGGCGCGAGGGCGAGCGTGACGGCGGTGACAAGAAGCAGAGGCGGCAAGATGCGCAAAATACGGCGCGCATAGAAATCATTCGCCGAAAAACTGCCGGCCAGCGTCTGGCTAACGATCTGATGTGTGATCAGGAATCCGGAGATGACAAAAAAAATGTCGACGCCGACAAACCCGCCCTGGAATCCCGGGATGCGGGCGTGGAACGCGACAATCGCAATGATCGCGATAGCGCGCAGTCCGTCAACGTAAACGAGCCGGCCCGCCTGCGGGGAGGCTCTGGCAATATGGCTATTACCGGCGCGGCCCGGCGCCGCAGTCGCGAAGGTCGGTTCTGAAGACATGCCCCAACAGGCGTTATCGCGCGAGACACTACCAGTGAATTACGGGGCAGCGAAAGGGTGACCGGCCCGCTGATTTGTCCCGGCGCCTGCGTCAGGCGGGCATGTCCGCCGGCAACGGCAATGCGCAATGCACGCGGATGCCGTTTGGCGCGTAGTCGATCTCGCTCTTGGCTTGAATCTGGCCGGGCAGCACGAAGGACAGAAGCCGCGAGCCAAAGCCCGGCTTTAAGGGCTGCGCGACCGGCGGGCCGCCACTTTCCACCCAGGCGAAAGCCAGCGTGCGGCGCGTGGCATCAATCGTAACGCTCCATGTCACCTCGACTTTGCCGCCAAAGACCGACAGGGCGCCGTATTTTGCGGCGTTGGTCGTGAGCTCGTGGATCGCCATGCCGAGCGACACCGCGATTTGCGAGGTCAACGGAATTTCCGGTCCGCTGAGCACGATGCGTTCCTTGCTGCCGTCGTCGAACGCGTCGAGTTCGCTGCGCAGAATGTCTTCAAACTTGACTGCGCGTTGCTCGTCCGCGAGCAGCAGATGCGTCTTGGAAAGCGACTGTATGCGGCCGAACAAGGCCGTCTTGAAGTCCTCGATGTTATTGACCGTACGCGCGGTCGAACCCATGATCGCCTGCACGGTGGCGAGCGTGTTTTTGACGCGGTGATGCAGTTCCCGAACCAGCAGCGCCTGTTGGTCCTCGGCTCGTTTACGGTCGGTGATATCCACCAGCATGTTCACCGCGCCGATCAACTTGCCGGTCTCGTCATGGATCGGGGTCGGGTAGGGGATGAATGGCACGCGCGTGCCATCAGGCCGTTCGGCGACGGCCTCCGTGCCGCGGACGGCACGATTCTCCTTGAGCGCTACCGCCATCGGGCATTGGTCGTGCGGCAGTGGTGTTCCGTCCGGCCAGTACAGTTTCCACGAGCCGCACCACTCGCTTGTGCCAAGTCGAGGCCGGTGGCCCCACAGGAGCGCGGCCGCGTCGTTGTAATAGGTGATCCGGCCCGCGGCGTCGGTTGTGTAGACAGCGGCGGGGAGGGCACCGAGCAGCTCGCGGAAACGGCGTTCGCGCTCCCGTAAGGTCGCCTGCGACCGCGCGGCTTCGATCGGCACAACATTGTCGCCAGGCGCCGCTTGCCCGAATGCGGCGACCGCACGATCAAGCTCGCTTTCCAGAAATCCGATTGCCTCATCCATTACGCCGTATCCCCGCATGCAGCACCAGGGTCTGACTGCTTCATGGGGCAATCTATCAACCCACAGCGGCAACTCGTTTTTGGTCAAAAGGTTGCGCGGTTCGCGGCAAATTTTCACCCATATGGTGGCGTAGCCTTAATAAACCCTCGCCGCGCGGGAATTCGAACCAGATCAAAGGCTTCGCAGCATCACATACGCATCGACCGGTCCCAGCCGCGGGTGTTGGAAGGTGCCCGGCAACCGTCCGGCAATGGCGAACCCCAGGCTCTGCCACAATCGCACCGCGCGTTCATTTGAAGCGATTACGAAATTGAACTGCATGGCGGTGAATTTCCGTTCCCGCGCCTGGTCGAGCGAGTGAGCACACATGGCTCGCGCGACGCCGCGGCTGTAAGCCTCCGGTGCGACGACGTAGCCGCAATTGGCAACGTGGGCGCCGCCGCCGCGGTTATTGGCGCGCAGATAATAAGTGCCGACGACCGTGCCGGCGTCTTCGGCGACGAACACGGTATGCCCGGGCGATCGCCAATAGGCGAGCGCATCGGGGCGCGAGATATCGCGCGGAATCGGATAGGTCTCGCCGGCACGGAAAGCCGGCTCGAGGATGCGCCAGATGGCATCGTCGTCCGTGGCTGTCGCCGCGCGAATATTCACCACTTTGCCGCTTCCAGGTGATGATCCTTGCTTAAGCACGGTTCTCGTAAGGCTAAGGGGAACGCTCGGCGACAGCAATCCGAGCGACGCGCAGCCGTGTTATGGGATAAAGAATGACCGCACTGAAATGGCTGCTTTTGATTGCCGCGCTTGGCTACGGCGGATTGCTGGCGTTGATGTACATTTTCCAGCGATCGTTGATGTATTTTCCCGACCGTGCGCGCACGCCGCCGGCGGTCGCCGGCCTGGCGCAGGCCGAGGAAGTGACGCTCACCAGCGCCGACGATGAAAAGCTGATTGCCTGGCACGTGCCTCCGCGAGGGACAAAGCCGGTGGTGATCTATTTTCAGGGCAATGCGGGCGGACTTGACCTGCGTGCCGGCCGCTTCAAGTGGCTGATCGCCGACGGCACCGGCCTGGTAGCGCTATCCTATCGAGGCTATGGAGGCTCGACCGGCGAGCCCAGCGAAACCGGATTGATCGATGACGCTGCTGCTGCCTACGAATTTGCAATCGCGCACTATCCGGCGAGGCGCATTGTCGTATGGGGCGAGTCGCTCGGGACCGGAGTGGCCGTGGCGTTGGCCGCCGAGCGCGAGATCGGGGCCATTATTTTAGATGCGCCCTATACATCCATCGCCGATGTCGGAGCCGCCGCCTATCCCTTCGTACCGGTTCGATGGTTCATCAAGGATCCGTTCCACTCGGATGAGCGGATCGCGAATGTCAACGCACCGCTTTTGGTGCTGCATGGCGAGCGCGACCGTATCGTACCGATACGGTTTGGTGAGAAGCTTTTCTTGTTGGCGAAAGAGCCGAAACGAATGGTGCGTTTTCCGCTGGGCGGACACGTCAATCTCGATGACTATGGCGCTGAGACGGCGGTCAGGCTGTTCTTGAGTGAGCTGGCGCAGCCGGGCAATTGAGGGGCGATCGTAATGGCAGTGGTGTTGCGACCGGGATGGGCCATGGCCGCACTGATTTGCTCGACAGTCGCAAACGCGGCTGAGCCGGTGCAGCAAATCGGTATCTACGTTCAGCCGTACTACGAAGCCGCGCCGACGCCAGGCGGGAAGCCGCGGGTTGCCGTTGGCAAGCAGTACGATGATTTGCTCAGCTCCAATCGCCGCGACGATATTCTTGCCGTGCGCGATTTAGTTTCCGCCAAGCCCGCGCTTGTCACGCCCATGACCATGATGGTGCTCGCCATCCGCCTCTACGATATGGGCTTACGCGATGACGCGGTGTTTTGGTTCTATGTCGCCAAAGAGCGCTACATCGTGATGTCTGAAGTGCTGAACGTAAAGGCGCAAAGGCTGGCGCAAGCCGACGACGCGGTGCGCAGCTTTGCGTCCCTGGCCGGGCCGACCATCAATGGTTACGCGTTCTGCGATCTCGGCAAACAGAAAGAGCAACACGCCAAAGCAGTCCAGTGGGTGGAAACCAATCCCTACGAGGTGATGTTCATGGCGAGCGCGCCCGCTTTACCCGGCGACCGCGCCGACAATGCAAAACGCGCAGTCGCAGCCGCAAAGGAACGCGCGGCGAAGGAGCGGGCATATTTCGATGATGCCAAGACGCGCGAGGCATATTACGCCACCCGCGGGCAAAACGAAGCGGACGTCAAATTCTGCTGGAAATAGCCGCGCCATTTATGCGGCACGGATCGGTTTCGGTTTTCAGTTACTGGCGCAGACGAAATATTGCCCACCCATCGGCAGCCAGCGAAGATATTTTTCCAGCGGACGAAGCGCGGCAAGAAATTGCGGGAAGAAAAGGCAATAGCTCGATTCATCGATGGTCAAATGTTCGTCGCGCATGCGGGCGACGGTCTCGCGCATGCTCAACAACACGGCATCTGTGTCGAACGGGCAGTTTTTGACCAGATGGCGTGTCACCGGATTGATCGGGTTGTGTTCGAAGATGATGAAGTGGCCGCCTTCCTTGAGGCGACTACGGCAATATCGGATTGCCATCTGCCGGTGCTGCGGCGGGATGTGATGAAAGACACAGGACGCCATCACAAGGTCAAATTTTGCGTCGGCAGCGAGTTCTTCCGTCGACGTGAAACGACAGATCGGGTTCTGCTCGCGTGCAATCGCAAGGCTTTCAGCTGAAGGATCGCAGCCGACAATGTCGGCGTGCGGAAAAAACTCCTGCAGGTACGGCATGCTGCGGCCAATGCCGCAACCGAAATCAAGGACTGCACCGGCGCGACCGACCAGCTGCTGCGCCAGCTCGACTTTGTAGCGGGCGAAATAATTGCTGTCGCCGTCGAAAAAGTTCGTCTGCGCGGCGAGGATCGCCTCGTATTGTCCGGCGTATTGATCGAAATCGACGCGCGACACGAAACCGCCTTCCAGTCTCGATAGGGGCCGACGGCCGGCGAAATTCGGTTAGCCGTGCCCGCGTATCCGGCACGACGGATAAACGAACAAAAATAACAAACAGTTGCGCCGGTACCGCTACGCGGCGGCCGCGGCCTTATCGCCGATTCTTTTGGGAAAAAAGCGCTGAAAAGCAATAGCGCGGGCGATTTGAGGCCCGCGCCACCAATCTAAATTCAAGACAAGCTGCCTGCTTAGCCCATGCGCGGGGCACGATGGCCACGGCCCTGTCCGCCGCCACCGCCACCGCCGCCAGGACCGGCACCCGGAACCGGACGTGGCTTCATCGGCAAAAGACCCTCGCGCTGCATCTTCTTGCGCGCGAGCTTGCGGGCCCGGCGGATCGCTTCCGCCTTCTCCCGTGCCTTCTTTTCCGAGGGTTTTTCATAGTGACCGCGGAGCTTCATCTCGCGGAAAATGCCCTCGCGCTGCATCTTCTTTTTCAGCGCTTTCAGGGCCTGGTCGACGTTGTTGTCGCGAACGAGAACTTGCACGCTTGCTCCTTCGTTGTTGGTCCGACGGGTTAAGGCAAAAGCCCCGAAAAACGGGGGCTTTGAGTCGGGCGGCTCTAGCAGAAAAGGCGTTAAGAGTCCATTCAAACCGCGCCGATGTCGCGTGGTTTCCGGCCTTCCTGTAATGGGAGCAGGGGTTAGCATTGCCCTCACCACGGCCATACCCGCGTGATATGTCCCATCTTGCGCCGGGGCCGTGCTTCGCCTTTGCCGTACACGTGAACGGACGTTCCCGCCACGGTCAGCCAGCGCGCCGCCTCGTTCACTTCCGCGCCGATCAGGTTCACCATCTCCACGCGTCTGCCGAGCCGTTCAGGTTTGGCCAGCGGCCAGCCTGAAATCGCGCGGATGTGTTGTTCAAACTGGGAGACAGTTGCGCCATCGATTGTCCAGTGGCCGGAATTGTGGACGCGTGGGGCGATTTCATTGACCAGCACCGTCCGGCGCCGGCCTTTGCCGACCACGAACATTTCCACACCGAGCACGCCGACATAGTCGAATGCCTTGGCGATCCGGGTGGCAATCTGGCGCGCCTCGCGCGCGAGCGGCGATGTCACCTTCGCCGGCACGCGCGAGATTTTCAAAATGTGGTCGCGATGTTCGTTTTCGGTGACTTCGAAGCATTCAACCTTGCCGTCGCGCGCTCGCGCCGCGACGACTGAGACCTCGCGTTCGAAATCGACGAAGCCCTCCAGAATGCATGGCGCATTGTGTATCGATTGCCACGCCGCGACCGCGTCGCCGCCCTTCGCTATTTTCACCTGACCTTTGCCGTCGTATCCGAGCTTTCGCGTCTTGAGCACCGCCGGCAAGCCAACGGCCTTTACCGCGTCTGCTAACTGTGTTGCGCTATGAACCGGCGCAAATGGCGCGGTTGCGATCTTCAGCCCGCTGATGAAATTTTTCTCGGCGAGCCGGTCCTGCGTTGTCTCCAGCACCTGCGGATCGGGCAGCACCGGCTTCCGCTGGGCCAGGAACGCGGCAGTCTTGGCCGGCACGTTCTCGAATTCATAGGTAATGACGTCGACCACGCCGGCAAAACGTCCGAGTGCGGCTTCATCCTCGTAAGCTGCACACGTGCCCGCATGCACCACATCGAATGCGCAGGAGTCCTTTTCCGGCGAATAGACGTGACACCGCAACCCAAGGGGTGCTGCCGCAAGCGCGAGCATGCGTGCGAGCTGGCCGCCGCCGAGAATACCGATGGTGGCGCCGGGCTTCAGCAAACCACGCCCCGCTCATCCGCTAACTTGAGAACTTCTTGCGCCCCGCTTTCGCAGGGACGAGCGGCACGGGCAGGGTTTCGCATGCGCTTAATCTTTCGGTCGTTTGGCAACAGCCTTGGTCTGGCGCGCCCGCCAGGCATCCAGCCGTTTTGCGACTTTTGCGTCCGACAACGCCAGGACGGCCGCCGCGAGAAGTGCAGCGTTGGTCGCGCCCGCCTTGCCTATCGCGAGGGTGCCGACGGGGACCCCGCCCGGCATTTGCATGATCGAGAGCAGTGAATCCTTGCCCTCCAGCGCATGCGTGTTCATGGGTACGCCGAATACCGGCAACGGCGTCATCGATGCGGTCATGCCGGGCAGGTGCGCGGAACCCCCGGCGCCCGCGATGATCACCTTGAACCCGTTTTTTCGGGCGTTGCCGGCAAATTCATAGAGCCGCTTGGGGGTCCGGTGCGCCGAGACGATTCGCGCTTCGTAACCGATTCGGAGGCCATCGAGCGCCTTGGCGGCATGCTTCATCGTGGCCCAGTCAGACTGGCTGCCCATGATGATCGCGACCGGTTTTGACGCCATTATGCTCCCCGAATCCGCCATACCCCTGCGGAAGGAAGCGGTTGATTATAGGTTGAGGCTCCCCGCTGGCAAGGCGAAAGGGGTATTCTCACGCGCACGGTTAAGATTCGCGAGGACAAACATGGGTCTCCAGCACGCCGAAGCACGTCGGCATGACGATTTTCCATCAACAGCACCGCTATTGGCCGAGATTGAACGGCTCAAGCGCGAGATCGCCGTCGCGCGAGCGCGCATTGGCGAACTCGAAGCGCGCGCCGACATCGATCCGCTGCTCGATGTACTCAACCGGCGCGGTTTTGAGCGCGATCTCAAGCGCGCAATCGCCTACGTGAAGCGCTACGGTACTCAGGCCGCGCTGATGTTTATCGATCTCGACGGCTTCAAGGCGGTCAACGACCGCCACGGCCACGGCGCCGGTGACGCCCTCATCAAGGCCGTAACGCGCGAGCTCATCGGCCACGTGCGGGCCTCCGATGTCGTGGGGCGACTTGGGGGCGATGAATTCGGCGTGTTGGTCTGGCGGGTCGACGAGGCGCAGGCCGCCACAAAAGCGCGCGAGCTGGAAGCGCTGATCGGAAATGTCACTGTCATGCATGGTCAGGTGCAAGTCCGGGTCGGCGCCAGCGTCGGGACCGCACCGCTCCTTCCGGACGCCACGCCTGCCGGTGTCATCGAAGCAGCCGACCGGGCGATGTACGCGCGCAAAGAAGAGAGGCGGGTGCAGTTCCTGCCGCCGCTGTCATCGCCAGCCTAGTTCTACGCAATGATGTCGGGCGTTAGCTGATCCTCGATGCGACGGATTTTGTCGCGCAGGATCAGCTTGCGTTTCTTGAGCCGCTGCACCTGGATGAGATCGGAACCCGGAGAGGTAATCAGGGCGGCGATCGCCGCATCGAGGTCACGGTGTTCCTGCAGCAGGCGCGCCAGCTGCTCCCGCAACGCGCGTTCTTCTTCGTCAGTCATTGCCACCGCTGCTTGCGCCCGGCCGTTCCGTCTCGGCAAAAGCGCGTTAATTATTGCGTTTTCCACAACGAGGTTCAAGCGTTCGGAAAAACGGCACCAATCAAAGGTTTGGGACGGTTTGCCGCGGAACAAAGGTCGGTGTAACGTCGCCCTTGTGGTGAGTCTGCGCTACACTTAGATCGTAGAGAGGCACTGATTGAGGAGACATGCCGCATGTCGATGCAATCGCACCTTGCGGAATTGGAACGGAAACATCAGGCGCTCGAAGACGAAATAACCGAATGCCTGACTCATCCTGCGGTGGATGACCTGAGAATAGTCGAACTCAAGCGTCGCAAATTGCAAGTGAAGGACGAGATCGAGCGGCTCCGCCATAACGGCCGCGCCAGCGTGCACTGACCGGCTCGATCTCAGGTTCGTGTTTTCTGCCGATGCCAGACTCGGGGCCACCCGAGTCTGGCAGTTATTTTTTGGCCGAACGGCAATATCCGCCTTTCACCCGCAGCGGCGATTTTGCAATATAGTGCCGGCAAATAACGAGATCCGCCAAGCGGGGAGAAGAACGCCATGTCCCGATTTGCCGCAGCCGTGCTGGGGCTTGTCCTAGTATTTCCGGTGGCTGGCGTGGTCGCGGCCGCCGACTATCCGGCGCGCACCGTCACGCTGGTTGTGCCTTACCCGCCGGGTGGAGGCGTCGATGCGATGGCGCGCGTGGTCGCCGCCAAATTGTCCGACGCCATGCGCGCGCAATTTATCGTCGACAATCGGCCCGGTGCCGGAGGCACGATTGGCACGCGCGCGGTCGCTCAGGCTGCGCCCGATGGCTACACGCTTTTGCTTGGACACACCGGGACGATCTCGATCAATCCAAGCCTTTACACGCACGCGGGTTACGATCCGCGCAAGGATTTCGCGCCGATTGGTCTCGTCGCGTCGATGCCGGTGGCGCTGCTCGCGCATCCTTCGTTCCCCGCGAAATCCATTTCCGATTTCATCGCCATGGCGAAAGAGCAGCCGGGTAAACTCAATGTCGGCACCTCGGCGCTCGGCACCGGCGGCTACATGTGCGCCGAATTGTTCAAGTCCGAGGCCGGAGTCGATGTCGCGATCATTCCGTACAAGGGCACCGCCCCGGTGATGAACGATCTGCTCGGCGGACACGTGCCGATCGCGTTTGGCGTGCTGCCGCCGGCCCTCGGCAATATCCATGGCGGCAAGCTGCGCGTCATCGCGGTGACGAGCAAGAAGCGGTTTTCGCTGTTGCCGGATGTGCCGACCTTCGATGAGTCAGGTCTGCCTGGCTTCGAAGCTGTCTTGCATTACGGCCTTCTCGCACCGGCCGGCACGCCGAAGGCGATTGTCGACCGGCTGAATGAGGAGGTGCGCAAGCTGGTCGATACGCCGGAAGTCCAGCTGCAAATTCACAACGAAGGCGGCGACCCGCTGATCTCGACGCCTGCCGAATATGCCGCCGATATCGATAAAGAAGAGGCAAAGTGGGGCGGACTGGTCAAAAAGCTCGGGCTAAAGGTGGAGTGAACGCGTGCCGCGGGGACAAATCGTCAAATTGCATTTCGTTGTGCTCTTGGCGGCACCCTTGGCGGCCGCTCTATCGGGCATGGCGCAAATTGCGCGCGCTGACAACTACCCGAGCCGTCCCGTTACCTTGATCGTGCCGTTCCCGCCCGGCGGCAGCACAACAGTCATGGCGCGCAATGTCGCCGACAAACTGTCGGCCGCGCTCGGCCAACAGATCGTCGTCGAAAATCGTGGTGGCGCAGGCGGCACGCTTGGAACCCGTTCTGTCGCCAAAGCCGCGCCCGACGGCTACACCATTTTACTGAGTTATACCGCCACGATGGCGATCGCGCCGGCCATGAACGCCAACGCCGGCTACGACCCGCACAAGGATTTTACGCCGATCGGCATGATCGGCTTTGCCCCAAATGTGCTCGTGGTGCACCCCTCGCTGCCGGTGCATTCGATCGCCGAATTGATCGCCTATGCAAAGGCGGCTCCGGCGCCACTGCAGTACGGCTCTCCCGGGGTCGGAACCGTCAACCATCTCGCGGGCGAATACCTCGCCAGCGAGGCCGGGTTGAAGCTGCAGCACGTGCCTTACAAGGGAAACGGTCCGGCCATAAGCGATCTGCTCGGCGGACATATTCCGATGATGTTCCTCCCGATTCCCGTTGCGCTCGGCAACATCAAAGCCGGAACCTTGCGCGCACTTGCGATTACCACCGCGAAGCGGTCGAGCCTGTTGCCCGATCTGCCGACGCTTGCCGAAAGCGGCGTGCCTGGCTTCGATGCCGCTTTGCGTTACGGGCTGATGGCGCCCGCCGGTACCCCGGCCGCCGTAATCGCGCGACTGAACAAGGAACTCAATGCCGCTCTCGCGAGCGAGGATGTGAAAGAACGCCTCGCAACCGAAGGCGCCGAATCGCTGCCGGGCACGCCGGAGGCCTACGCCGCGGATGTGGCCGGGGATGAAAAGAAGTGGGGCGGGCTGGTGAAAAAGCTCGGTTTAAAGGTAGAATAGGCCTCGCCGCCGTGCAGCCATATTGTGCTGCTGGATTCGTCAATTGAATGAAGAAATCGCCGAGGCCGTCATGAAGTCGAGCGCAACATCTCGTGCGTTTGTCGCCGCCGCCACATTGTTCGCGGCGCTCACCGTCATGCCGGCCGCGAAGGCCTTCACGCTCGAAAATCAGGGCGGCGCCAGCGGCGGCCAGGGTTATCTGGATATGGACAAACCGTCGGCTCCGCCGGATCGGCACACGCCGGTATCGCCTTTCAATTCCGAAAACGGCCAGACCACGGTCAAGCAGGGCAACACGACGTTCCAGTTCGGGCAGCAGCGCTCATTTAGTGAGCGCTACAACAGCAACAATTTATTCGATCCCTACGCTCGCGAAGGGCGCTGAGTTTCGACTCCTACCGTTTGCGGCTCAGGAATGCCGCGAAGGCCTTTTGCGCTTCGGCTGAAGCCAGTCGCGTCTTGAAGGCTTCCACTTCCTCGTCAATGCGCGCGATGATCTCCGCAACGGAACCCCGCATGAGTCGCCGCGCGGCTGCCACGCTCTCGGGCGGCAATTCCGCAATCTTGCGTGCCACGGCGAGCGATTGCGCGTCGAGTTCGCCGGCAGGCACCACGGCGGTGACGATCCCTGCTTCCTTGGCCTCTTCGGCCGAGAGGGACTTGCCCATCACCAGAAGTGAAAATGCGCGCGCATGACCCATGAGCCGCGGCGCGATCAGGCTCGAACCTGCCTCCGGCAGAAGACCAAGCGAGACGAAAGGCGTGAGCAGCGTCGCTGTTTCGCTGGCAATCACCTGATCGCAATGCAGCAGCATGGTTGTGCCGACGCCCACCGCAGCACCACTGACGGCCGCGACCAACGGCTTCTCGCAACGGGCGAGCGCATGCAGAAAGCGGACAATCGGTACGCCGAGCTCACCACTTCTTGCCATCGCAACAAAATCATTGAGATCGTTGCCCGCGCAGAAGATCTCGGGCGCGCCCGCGATCAGCAGGCACCGCACGCTCGCCTCCGTGGCGGCATCCTCGATTGCCACGGCCATCGACTCGTACATCGCAAGCGTCAGCGCGTTTTTCTTCTCCGGCCTGTTGATCCGGATTTTGCGGACAGGACCTTCGTTGATGATGAGGATGTCGGGCATCAATCACTCGATTACGTAAACGAAATGGGATCCACCTCGGGAAAACTTACGTCGTTGCGCTTGGCAAGTCATCATTGACTGCCCCGGTCAAGCCCGGCAATGACGAGGCGAAAGGATAGTTGTCAAGCGTCAAACCGCCTTCGCCATCTCGCGCAGCTTGAACTTCTGGATCTTGCCGGTGCTCGTTTTCGGGATTTCGGCGAACACGACGTGGCGCGGGCATTTGTATGACGCCAAATGCTTGCGGCACCATTGCATCAGCTCCTCGGTATTGGCCTGCGCGCCGGGCTTGAGCTCAATGAAGGCACAAGGGGTCTCGCCCCATTTGTCGTCCGGCTTGGCCACCACCGCCGCGGCGGCTACCGCGGGATGCTTGTAGAGCGCGTCTTCCACCTCGATCGATGAAATGTTCTCGCCGCCGGAAATGATGATGTCCTTGGAGCGGTCCTTGAGCTGGATGTAGCCGTCGGCGTGCACGACACCGATGTCTCCGGTGTGAAACCAGCCGCCGGCAAAGGCCTTTTCGGTGGACGATCTGTTCTTGAGATAGCCTTTCATCACAACGTTGCCGCGCATCATGACTTCGCCCAGCGCTTCGCCATCGCGCGCAACGGGAGTCATGGCCTCGGGGTCGAGCACATCAAGTGCTTCCAGCGCGCCGTAGCGGACCCCCTGGCGCGCCTTCTTCATCGCCTGTTCGGCGGGCGCAAGCGCATTCCAGTCGGCATGCCAGTCATTCACGACGGCAGGCCCGTAGGATTCGGTCAGCCCGTAGAGATGCGTGACGTTAAAGCCCGCTTCCTTCATCGCGGCGAGCACGGCTTCGGGCGGCGGCGCCGCGGCGGTGAAGAACTCGACCACGTGCGGCAGCGGCCTTTTCTCGTCCGCCGGTGCATTGAGCAGCGTCGCCATCACGATCGGAGCTCCGCACAAATGCGTCACCTTGTGACCGGCGATCGCGTCATACATAGCGGGGGCGCGAACCGCGCGCAGGCACACATGCGTTCCTGCCACCACTGAAATCGACCACGGGAAGCACCAGCCGTTGCAGTGGAACATTGGCAGCGTCCACAGATAAACCGGATGCTTGGCCATCGAACAGGTGACGACATTGCCGACCGCGAGCAAATAAGCGCCGCGATGATGGTAGACGACGCCTTTCGGATCGCCTGTGGTGCCCGACGTGTAATTGAGCGCAATCGCATCCCATTCATCGCCGGGCATTTTCCAGGCGTAGCCGGGATCGCCCTGGGCAACGAATTCCTCGTATTCAATTTTTCCGAGCCGCTCGCCGGCACCGGCGTATTCGGGGTCGTCGTAGTCGATCACGAGCGGCTTTGCTTTGCAGAGGCTGAGGGCCTCTTTCATGACTTTCGAATATTCCCGGTCGGTGATTACAACTTTCGTCTCGGCGTGATCGAGCGAGAAAGCGATGATCGGTGCATCGAGCCGTGTGTTGAGCGTGTTTAACACGCCCTGACACATCGGCACGCCGTAATGGCATTCCAGCATCGCCGGCGTATTGGCGAGAAACACCGAAACCGTGTCACCGCGCTTGATGCCGCGCTTGGCCAGGGCGGAGGCCAGGCGCCGTGCGCGAGCATAGAACTCGGCGTAACTGCGCCGCATCGGACCGTGGATGATGGCCGCGTGAGCGGGGAATACGGCTGCCGCGCGCTCGAGAAAACCGAGCGGCGTCAACGGCTGGTAGTTGGCCGGGTTGCGATCGAGATCGACATCGTAGGGCGTCTTCGCCATGCCCGTTTGTTCCCCTCAGCCGCAACGTTACGAAGGGTGAGCGCCGGGATCAATTGGCGGGTCTCGCCTTTCGTGATGCCGCCCTGCGGAGCTCCTCAGGATGAGGCCCCTTTGACCAGATGCTTGGCAAATTCCGGGATTGTGCGGAACGCGATGTGCAAATTGTCGTTAAAAGAGCGGGTCTGAAAGCCATGGAAATGCCAGGCCTTGATATGCGCATCGCGGCTGAACATCGAAATGTGACCGTTGCGCGGGCCGACATACCACCAGTTTAGTCCAAGCTGATCGAAATTCTGCGGCTGTAACAGCGTCGAAAACAAAACCAGCCCCGGGTCCGCGAGGTGGGCGACGATCGCGCCGATACCTTTCACTGGATCGGGCATGTGCTCCAGCGTCTCGAAGCAAGTGACGAGATTGAATTTGTCTTCCGGTGGCCTGGCGTATTCAGGCACGAATGGGTCGTAGGTTCTGGCAACCGGAAATCCCGCCGCCCGCAGTTCCGAGCAAAGCACGTCATTGCCGCCGCCATAGTCGAGCACACGCAACGTCGCCTTGTGGGCGCCGAATATCTGCTGGACGGCGGCGGCGTTGCTGCGCGGCCGCACTTCCAGGTATCCGGGATCGACTGCAAGATAACCGTCGTTATAGATGTGCGTTTTGAAGTCGTCGTGGCTCCAGTCGTCGAATGCATTGGTAAACAGGAAGCCGCAGGCGCCGCAGCGGCGATAATAAACGGGCGTTCCCGTGAGCGGCAATTTCACGCCGCCGGGTATCTCACAGTTCCTGTTGAAATCGACGAGGCCGAATAGCGGCGCCGGCTGCCGGCATATCTTGCAGGGCGACGCCTCGGCGGAAGCCGGTTTCAGACTCAGCATCGGCACATCTTCAGGCCGCCCGTTGCGTAGTCAATGGCGCAAAACACGTCTCATGCAGGGAACGGTGGGTATCGGGGCCTCGCGCTAATGTCTTGTTTGCCCCGCGCGGGCGTTCCACAATCGCAGCCAAAGCGCAAAAACGGGAGGGGCCCGATGGACGTTCGTACCAGCCGCTATCACGACGTCTATACGCATTGGCAGCGCAGTCCCGACGTGTTTTGGGCAGAGGCCGCGGCGGACATCAACTGGTACGAAAAACCGAAAAAGATCTTCGATCCTTCCGCCGGAATCTACGGCCGCTGGTTTGTGGGAGCCACCTGCAACACCTGCTACAACGCGCTTGATCGTCACGTCGCAGTCGGCCGCAACGACCAGCTGGCGTTGATCTACGATTCTCCTGTCACCAACACGGTGAAGACCTTCACCTATGGCCGCATGCTCTCCGAGGTGCAATTGCTCGGCGCCATGCTGCGCGATTTAGGTATCGAGAAGGGAGATCGTGTCATCATTTATATGCCGATGGTGCCGGAGGCGGTGTTCGCCATGCTCGCCTGCGCGCGCATCGGCGCCATCCACTCGGTGGTCTTCGGCGGATTCGCGGCCAAGGAACTTGCCACCCGTATCGATGATTGCAAGCCGAAGGTGATCCTGTCGGCGAGTTGCGGCCTCGAGGGCGCCCGCGTCGTGCCCTACAAGCCGCTGCTCGACGAAGCGATCAATCTCGCCCGGCACAAGCCGCAGGCCTGCATGATCCTCCAGCGCCCGCAATGCGAGGCGCCGCTTGCGGCGGGGCGCGATCATGACTGGCGAAAGGTATGGGAGAACGCCGTCAACTACGCCAAGACCAGCGAGTGTGTGCCGGTCGCCGCGACCGATCCGCTCTACATTCTCTACACGTCGGGCACGACGGGGATTCCAAAAGGCGTCGTTCGTGACAATGGCGGCCACATGGTTGCACTCAAGTGGTCGATGCAAAATCTCTACGGCATTGCGCCGGGCGAAGTCTGGTGGTCGGGCTCCGATGTCGGCTGGGTCGTCGGTCACTCCTACATTGTGTATGCGCCGCTATTTCACGGGTGCACTTCCATACTCTACGAGGGCAAGCCGGTCGGAACGCCTGACGCCGGTGCCTTCTGGCGCGTAATCGCGCAGCACGGCGTCGTGTCATTGTTCACCGCGCCTACGGCCTTCCGCGCCATCAGGAAGGAGGATCCCAAGGCCGAGTTGATCAAAAAGTACGACCTGTCGAAATTCCGCACACTCTTCCTTGCGGGTGAGCGGGCCGATCCGCCGACCATCCAGTGGGCGGAAGAAATGCTCAATGTGCCGGTGATCGACCACTGGTGGCAGACTGAAACCGGCTGGTGCATCGCCGGCAATCCGGTCGGCCTCGGTGCACTGCCGGTGCGTTACGGTTCGGCCTGCGTCCCGATGCCGGGCTACGCCATCGATATCGTTGACGAAGCCTGCAAGGTGCAGCCGGTCAACAAGATCGGCTCCATCGTGGTCAAGCTGCCGCTGCCGCCCGGAAATTTTCCGACGTTGTGGCAGCAGGATGCGCGCTTCAAGGAAAGCTATCTCGCGGAATTCCCCGGCTACTACAAGACGGCGGATGCCGGCTACAAGGACGAGGACGGCTACGTTTATGTCATGAGCCGCACTGACGACATTATTAACGTCGCCGGCCATCGGCTTTCCACCGGCGGCATGGAAGAGGTGCTTGCGGCGCATCCAGACGTCGCCGAGTGCGCCGTGCTCGGCATCAAGGACGATCTCAAAGGCGAGGTGCCATGCGGATTCATTGTCCTGAAAGCGGGAGTGAACCGCCCGCCGGCGGAAATTGAAAAGGAGATCGTCGCGCTGGTGCGCGAGAAGATCGGTCCGGTGGCGGCGTTTAAATTGGCAATTACGGTGGCGCGGTTGCCGAAAACGCGATCAGGCAAGATCCTGCGCGGCACGATCAAGAAGATCGCCGACGGCGAGCCGTGGACCATGCCCGCGACGATCGATGATCCGGCGATTTTGGATGAAATCGGCAGCGCACTGAAGGGACATGGCGTAGGAAATCCGAACTAGGACGATGTGCCGGTTGCTCGATACCGCTCCGGGTTCCCGCGCGTGACAAAAGCATCACACTGAAAACGAAAATAAGGCCAGATTCCCAATTGGCCGTGATCTGGTCACGGTGCCGCCCCGATTGGCTGTCGGATTTTACAGCGCGGGGAGACACCTTTGACAGCATCAACTTGCCTTCGGAATTTTGTTCGAATGGTTCCTGTTGCCGTGACGGCGGCAGCGCTCGGGGCGTGCATGCAGACCGCGTCCGTCCCCGACAAATCCGCGTTGCGTACCGCCCATCAACAGGCATTGCCGGAGATGACTCAGGAGGCTCCGGTGGTGCGCAGGCGCGTCGCAATCAAGGCGATCAAGCACACACCGTACAAGCGGACTGCGGCGATGCCTGTCACATCGTTTGGGGTTGCCAGCTTCTACACGGAGGAGCAACAGACAGCGAACGGCGAAAAGTTCAATCCGAATGAACTGACGGCCGCTCACCCAACTTTGCCGTTCGGCACCCGGTTGCGTGTGACAAATGTGGCGACCGGACGATCTGTCACGGTCCGCATCAATGACCGCGGTCCCTATGTTCCCGGGCGCGTTGTCGACGTCTCCTATTCCGCGGCCGAGACGCTGGGGATTGTTGATCGCGGTGTTGCGAAGGTGAAACTTGACGTCATCCACTAGCGGGCGAAGGGCGCATACATAAAAAGAGGTTCCATCGCGCGGATGGAACCTCTGACCGTCGGGTCCCCTTTTCGGCTCACGCTTTGCTTATGACCGCGCCATCGTTCGGCCGCCGATCACATCAAGCGTAACGGGCGCCAGGCCCGAGAAGCCCAATGCGCGCGCCGCCGCGGGCGTCACGTCGATGACCCGGCCACGCACGAACGGTCCGCGATCGTTGATCCTGACGACAATCGACCGGCCGGTTTGCTGATGGGTCACGCGCACCAGCGTTCCAAACGGCAAGGTTTTGTGCGCGGCGGTCATGCCGCTCGCTTTGGCGGTCTCGCCATTCGCCGTCTTGCCGCCTGAATAAATCGAGGCGATGCCCGATTGGGCATTGGCGGTGGGCAGAGCGCCGACGAAAACGGCTGAAAAGCACAATGCGGCAGTAACAGCGACATAGGTACGTTTCACGATAACGGCTTCCTTCCGGTTGTTGAGGAAGGCCGCTATGGGCGTGAGAAGCCGGGTTTTTTTCGATCGGCAAAAGGGCTTTTATGGGATGCGGTTTGTTTTCGCGCGTCATTTATTTGATAATTTTTGCCGCCTGATAATTTTCGGAGCCGGGGCGCTACTTAAGTCGAAAACCAGGAAGCCCGCTAAAGCCGGGTTGCCGTTCAAGGCTTGATCGCGATACGGCCGGTATAGTCGATACGATTGAGCAGGAGCGGCAGACTATTGGCGGCGATGTACTCGTCGACCGCCTTGCGAGCGCCTTCCCAGTGCCCATAGTCGTCGATGATCAGGACTCCGCGCCGCACCAGATGCGGATAGAGATGCTGTAATTCATGGCGCGTTGACTCGTACCAGTCGGTGTCGAGCCGCAGCAATGCGATCTGGCTGATCGTCGGAGTAGGGAGCGTATCCTCGACCCGACCTTTGACGAATTCGATTTGATGAGCCGGATAGCCCGCGCTCGCGAGGTTGTGCCGTACCTCTTCCAAAGGCGAACGCGCCCAGACATTTTCTGACTGCGCGGGATCGGATCGCGCCAGAAGATCCGCCGCGGAAACCATGCCCTGACCGCCCGTGTACGCAGTCCGGTCGTTGTCGGTCGGCGCGGACATTCCCTCGAAGGTGTCGAACAGGCGAAGCTTGCGCTGTGTTTCTCCGCATTTAAGCAGCGTGAGCGCCGCCGCCATCATGCTGCCGCCCTTCCAGACCCCGCATTCGACGATGTCGCCGGGGATATTACAGCGCGTGACATATTCGACGGCGTTGCACAGAGATGCGATGCGTTCGGGGCTTGTCATCGTGTAAGGCCGCACGCGCGCAATGATCTCGTTCACCCACGGCGGCTGATCGGCGAGCACTGAATTTGTCATCGGGGAGTCAGCCGCTGACCTGGTAGCCTTTGAGGTGATCCGGTAGTTGAGGCCAGTCAATCGCCGGGTCTGGCGCGTGCGGCACCGGCCTGCACTTGCCGCGCCAGGCCACCCCCATGATCTGCATCGTCTGGTAGATCATCGTTTGCCAGCCCTGGTCGCGCAGATAGTTTAGACCTTCGGTTACATCCGGCGAGGCAAGGTCGTGGAACAGCACCAGGGCATCGGGAGCCGCAACAAGATGGGCGGCCTTTGCATCCTGCAACGGGCCAGGGCGCTCGTGATTGCCGTCGATGAAAATCAGCGCCCAACTGCGCCGCTCACGGTTATGCATGCGCAACACCTCGCTCGGGCTGCCGCCGGGGATCAGATGAACCTGGTTGTTCACGCCCGCGGCCGATAGAGATGCCGTCACGCTTCCGTAAAAGTCGGGATCGGCAAGGATCGGATCGACGACATCAAGCTCGACACCGCCGAGTGCGAGGTGGCATGCCGACCATCCCAGCCAGCAACCAATTTCAAGCGCCCGCTGACCGTGAAAAAGCAGCGCGGTGTTATAGAGAATATGGGCTTCGTCGCGGCTGACGAAGCCGATATTCGGCGACCGGCGATCGGAATAGTAGTTGTGCGGGATGCTTTTGCGCAGGTAGGGCCAGGGATTTGACGCTCTGTCGGGATGGATCGACATGAACGGAAAACAAGCATCGGGCTGCACCCGGCGTAAACCCGCAGAGACGTAGTCGCCTGCGGGGAATGCCGGTTCAACGGCAGATGTGCTGGGTCTGTCGAGCATTCTGGAATTCCCGAATGAAAAATGCAGGTGGACTTGGCCCACGAGACGACTCATTCTGCTTTTTTACGTATCAAATGAGCAGACTGATTCGCAGCCCGTCCGTGAGTCTAAGCAGTATTTCGGGACGAGGGGCGTTTTTTTAAATCCGCAGAAGGGATCCTCCGGATGATCGCGATATTGAACCACCGAGACCAGCCTTTGCCGGCGGACAACCACTGCAAAAATGCCATTGTCAGCATTGTGATGGGTGACCGCTATCAGACGCCCTGGAACGCGGCCTGCAAGAATAACTGGACCGCTTATGCCGACAAATACGGTTATGACATCATCATCATCCAGTGCCACCTCGACGATTCCGAACGCGCCCGCGCCCGATCGGTGTCCTGGCAAAAGCTCCTGATTCTCAATCAACCGTGGGCGCGCAACTATGAGCGGCTGGTCTGGGTGGATTCCGACATCGTTTTTTCAAACACGGCTCCCGACATCATAAAGAGTATGCCGGATCATCGCAGGGTCGGTATCTGTGAATGCAGCGATCAATTGTCGGTCCATGAAAGGCTGATCTATGTCGAGAGGCTGCTCAAGATAGACCACGGCGCGGTCGACGCGGTGCTTATGTGGAAGTTCTTCCAGGAAAACAATTACGCGACGTATGGCATCAAAAACGAAACCGGGATCATGTACGGCGCAGGTGTGCTTGTTCTTTCGCCGATGTTTCACAACGCGTTGCTTCTGCACGTCTACGAGAATGAAGATCATGGCCGTCTCTACGAGCAGCCATTTCTGTCGCACGCGTTGCTGATGGAAGGCGCGCATCAAAAACTATCGCCGCGATTCAATTGGGGCGTGCTCGAGTTCCTGGTCATGCAGTTTCCCGAATTTTTTGGGAAAACAGCGTCTTTGCCGGAAGTAAAGGCGATCTGGCCGCATCTCATGAACGAACTTTCCAAAGCTTATTTCCTGCATTTTGCCGGGTGCCCGAGCGTTTTTCAGCACTACGCGACCATTGTGGGCGGGGCTGCGGGTGCATCCGAAGGCGACGCCGGGTTGCGGGTGGCTTAGGCCCGAGCCTTCGACACGAAAAATGCCCTGCATCGCAAGATGCAGGGCATTTTGACGTCGGCGCGACGGTCTAGGGTTGCACGATCATGCCCGGGAAGACGTAGGCCTGGAGCATGACCAGCACGCCAACCAGACAAGCCAGTGCAATCGAATGCAAGAACACGAAACGCAAAATCGATCCCTCGTGTCCAAACCAGTTGGTGGCGGTCGAGGCGACCACGATTGATTGCGCGTCGATCATCTTGCCCATGACGCCACCGGAAGAATTGGCGGCCGCCATCAGAATCGGCGATATGCCCAGTTGTTGGGACGTTACTTTCTGAAGATTGCCGAACAGGATGTTTGAAGCCGTATCCGATCCGGTCAAGGCGACACCAAGCCAACCCAGCAACGTGCCGAAGAAGGGGTAAAGCACGCCGGTACCGGCGAAAGCGAGACCGAGCGTGGCATCGATGCCGGACAGGCGGGTGAGGGTGCCAATAGCCAGCATCGCCGAAATGGTGATGAGCGAATACGCGCAGACCCTGATGGTCTTGCCATATTCGGACACCAGCCGCACCGGCGAAAATCCCATCAACAGCCCGGAAATGATCGCCGCGATCAGCATGCCGGACCCCGTGTAGGACAACCAGGTAAACGCGAACACTGCGCCTTCCTTCGTCGGCGCCGGCACGACCGGGGCGACTTTATTGATCATGTTGTGCAGCCCGGGGACCGCATAGTTCCAGGTCGCGTAGGTATTGAGCACGCCTTTCACGGCATTTGTGCCCCACGCCAGCAGGATCACGCAAACGATGATCCACGGCAGCAGCGCGAACCACACTTCGCCGGTCGTCGGCGTCTTCGCCGGTTTTGCCGGCGTCTTGCTCATCGTCGACGCAGAGTCGTCGCGGGTACGAAGCGCTGGCGAGGTCCAGATAACCTCCGGTTTCCAGATTTTGAGAAAGAGGATCAGGCATCCCATGGAAATCAAGGAGGCGCCGATATCGACAATCCACGGATTGATGAAGTTGGAAATGAGAAACTGCGGAACCGCGAAGGAGACGCCCGTCACCAGGATTGCCGGCCAGATTTCCTTCATCCCCTTGAATCCGGCAAAGGCCCAGATCAGCCAGAACGGCACGATCAGCGAGAAAAACGGCAGTTGGCGACCGACCATGGCGCCGAGCAGGAACGGATCAATGCCGGTGACGCTCGCAAGGCCCGCAATCGGCGTACCCAGAGCGCCGTAGGCGACGGGGGCTGTGTTGGCGATCAGCGAGAGGCCGGACGCGGCGAGGGGCGAGAAACCAAGCCCGATCAGTATAGCCCCGGTGACCGCGACCGGCGTGCCGAAGCCGGATGCTCCTTCGAAGAAGGCTCCAAACGAAAAAGCGATGAGCAACAGTTGTAATCGGCGGTCTTCGGTGACGCCGCCGATAGTGGTCTGAAGGGTCTGGAATACGCCCCTGTTCACCGTCAGCCGGTACAGGAATATGACATTGAGGACGATCCAACCGATTGGGAAAAATCCGGTCACTGCGCCGAGCACGGTCGCGCGCAATGACATGTCGGCTGGCATCGTGAAAATGACGATGGCAACCAGATTCGCGACGATGAGTGCAACGACCGCCGCGATGTGAGCCTTGACCTTATTCGACGCGATGAGAATGAGGAGCGTCAGAACCGGCAGTGCTGCCGCACAGGTCGACAAAAACGTATTGTTGAGGGGATTGTAAATCTGGTTCCACATTCCTTGGGTTCCCTGTGATTCACACTTGCGGGTGTGTTTTTGTTATTGAAATCGTCAAACCGGCTGTCGCCAGTCGATTTAGTTTTCAGTCACAAATTTTGACTTTTTGCCGCGCTTGGGTTCAGTCCAGCGGACGGCAAGAAGCCATCCGAACCAGAGGACGGCGAAGAACAGAGTCAAGGACACCGGCAAGCTGGCCAGTGGCGCAATCCGATCCAGACTTAAACCGATTCCGACAACGATCAATTCACAGACAACAACGATCGCAATATAGACAACCATAATCCACATTGGTTTCAGCTCCCTCCTGGCGCCCCGAAAGCTTGTAAGTCGGGCCGAAGCGCCGGTGACGTAAAATGGGTGTAAATATTCGAATGATGCGTGTGCGCTAGCTTCTCAGAGACGGGGGCGGCTTGCTAACCGGAGATCGTCGATGCCCGATGATGGCCTCGTGTCAGTGCGCAGCGTTGTTTCAGTGCGTGAAACAACTGATCGCCTTCTCGCCGCGCTCGCAGCTCGACAACTCACCGTCTTTGCCCGTATCGATCACGCCGCTGGCGCGGCGTCCGTCGGCTTGGTACTTCGCCCGACCGAGCTTGTGATCTTTGGCAATCCCAAGGGCGGCACTGCACTGATGCTGGACGGGCAGTCGGCTGGCATCGATCTGCCGCTCAAAGCGCTGGTCTGGGAGGACCGCGATGGCAACGCATGGCTCACCTACAACGATCCGGCCTGGATCGCGCATCGCCACAGCCTCGGTGCGGGCAGCGCGCCCGCGGTAAAGGCGATGATCGCGCTGCTTGGCGCGATTGCGCACGAGACGACGCAGTAATCCGCAACTCCGTGTTAGCCAGGGCCGGGCCGAAAACTGGCCAGATCTGTTTTGACGCGATCAATGACGTTATCCCAATCCTCGCCTCTCTCCTGCCGGTACAAGGTCGCTGTCGGATACCAGGGGCTGTCGGTGCGCTGCAAAAGCCAACGCCAGCAGGTATCAAACCGGTTGAGAATCCAGACTGGCTTGCCCAAAGAGCCAGCCAGATGAGCGGTCGAGGTATCCACGGTTATGAGCAGATCGAGGTTCTCCAACAGAGCGGCGGTATCCGAGAAATCCTTTAGCTGACTCGTGAAGTCGATGATTTCGGGGCCGTCCCAATTGCCACGTTTAAGATCGGTCAGCTCCGACTCGCCCGGCTGGCCCTTTTGCAAACTGTAAAAAACGATATCCGGGTGCTTGAGGGGGCCGAGTTTGACCAATGGAATATTTCTGCGTGTGTTCACAGACACCGGCTGATTGGGTCGAATGCCTCCCGACCACACGAGGCCCACTCTTCGCTTGTTTTTCTGCCCAAGCTTTTCCTTCCAGAACAGTACCTTCTCCGAATCGGCTTTAAGGTAGGGGACAACGGCTGGGATATTTGCAAGCTCGGTATTAAACGCCAGCGGCAAGCTCAACAGAGGGCAATGATAGTCAAACTCGGGTAGCCGGGTTCCCGTTTCCACAATTTGTACGGCATGCGAGAGGCTGCCGAGCAAGCGCGTCAACTGGGGTGGTGCCTCCAAGATGACATTCGCGCCGAGATCGGCAACCAGTCTGGCGTAACGGCAGAACTGGATCGTGTCGCCCAATCCCTGCTCCTCGCAGAGCAGCACAGTTTTTCCTGCGATATCCTTTTCACCCGACCATGACGGTCGCGGATATTGCCGCGCGGCAACCGGATTGGTTTTCTTTTTCCGCCATTCGTAAAGCCGCCAGCCCTCTTCGAAGCGGCCCGTAAGCAGCAACAACAGGCTCTTGTTGAATTGCGCCTCGGCATAGTCCGGCCTGAGCGCAATGGCTTTGTCGTAGCTCGCGATCGCGGGCGCGCATCTCTTCAGATAGCTTGCGGCGTTCCCATAATTGTTGTGTGCCTCGGCATAGTCCGGGTTGATCGCGACGGCTTTTTCATAGCTTGCCAGGGCCTCTTCCGGGCGGGCCATGTTGTACAAAGCATTTCCGCGATTGTTGTGCGCCTCCGCATAGTCTGGGCTGAGCGCGATGGCTTTGTCGTAGCTCGCGACCGCTTCCGCGTGGCGGGCGAGGGCGTTAAGCGCATTCCCGCGATTATTATGTGCCTCGGCGTATTTTGGTTTCAGCACGATCGCCTGGTCGCAACTTGCCAAGGCTTCCTGGTGCCGCTTCATGGCATTCATCGCATCCGCGCGATTGTTGTACGCCTCCGGATAATCCGGCTTTAACGCGATCGCGCTATCGCAACTTGCCAATGCCTGCTCGTAACGTTTCATCGCGTTTAACGCCGCTGCACGATTATTGTGCGCCTCGGCGAAGTCCGGCTTGAGCGCAATGGCAGTATCAAAGCTCGGCAGTGCCTCCGCAAAACGCGTCAGAGCGATCAATGCCGATCCCAAGTTGATGTGAGCGGCGGCGACATTCGGATTGAGCGATATCGCCTTGGTAATCAGCTCAACACTTTCTTGCGTCTTGCGGGTTTGAAGAGCGACAATGCCAAGCAGGTGCAAGGCTTCGAAAAAATCTGGTTCCTGCCGCAAAATATCCCGATAGATCAGCTCTGCCTCCGCAAGCCGGCCTTGCTGGTGCAGGGCGACCCCTTGCCGCAAGGCTTCCTGTATCGTTGCTGAGACTTCCTTTAGTGCGCGCGGAGGCGTCTGCGAGCGCATCGCTGTCCGTGGTTCACGACGAATCGAGATTGCGAATTATGTCGTTCGAAACCCGACAACACAATGCCGTTACCTGATGTGACAGTGCCCGGGGACTTCGAAATTAGCCTTATTCCGCAACTTCACGCTGCATGACGCGCTTGACCAAAATGGTATGCTCGTCCTGAGCTTTTGTGGTCGGAAATGGTGGATCGATGCCCCAGTCCGGTCTGAAACAGATTAGCGCATTGCGAAGCTGTGGTGGTTTTCTTTCGCGTCTCGCCTATGCGCGAGCCCGGGACGAGGGCGTTGACGTTAAAACATTGCTGCGCAAATCAGGACTCACCGCCGGAGCCATTGAAAATAAGGACACCCCGCTCGGCGTTCGAAACCAGATCAAGTTCGTCGATCTGGTGGCGAACGCGGTTCATGACAACCTGTTTGGGTTTCATCTGGCCTATTCTTATGATCCGCGTGAAATCGGATTGTTGTATTACGTCGCCGCCTCGGCTGACACGCTATTTGAGTCTTTGCTCAGGGTTGCGCGCTACAGCATCGTTGTGAACGACGGCATTGTGCTGACGGTAAGAAGAGATCCGCTTCTCCGGGTTCAGTTCCAATATTCCGGTGTGGCACGACACACCGACACGCACCAGATTGAATTCTGGATGGGTTCGCTAATTCGTATTTGCCGGAAGGTGACCGACCGCGATCTCAAACCGGTGCGGGTCCGGATCATGCACGCAAGGACACAGGACAGCCGCGAAATCGAAAAATTGCTCGACAGCGAGATTGAAATAGGGACTGACGTCGATGAAGTCGTTTTTCCTGCCGAGAGTGCGGATTACGCGATCATTTCAGCCGACCCCTACCTCAATCGGCTTTGCGTGCATTGCGCCGAAGAGGCGCTCATCCGTCTTCAGACAAAAACCAGCCCACTGAAGATCAAAGTCGAGAACGCAATCGCCACGCTGCTGCCACACCGGCAAATGCGCATTGATGTGGTCGCAGAAAAGCTCGGTATGAGCTCGAAAACGCTGGCGCGAAGGCTGGCGTCCGAAGACTCCTCGTTTGCCGAAATTCTCAGCAAGGTGCGGTCGGCCCTCGCGCACCGCTATCTGTCGGATCACGGTCTGCAGATTTCGGAGATCGCCTGGCTTCTGGGCTATTCCGAAATCGGCGCATTCACTCGGGCGTTCCAGCGATGGACTGGCACCAACCCCCGTGCTGCGCGGGCCAAGCAGCAACGATCGGGCAAATACGCGGCGAGTCGTGCGCGTTCAGCCCTGAGATCGGGCGTCACCGCTGGGAAAAACCGTCAAATTGTTGGCCGGAAATGACAAGACAAACCTGAGCGCACGCTTTAAGCGAGCCACCCGACTGGGTGGGCGAACCAGGTTCTGATGGATGATAAAAAGCATTATTGAAGACCTTCGAGCTGTAGCACAAAAATGTACAACGACGGCGCGCGATTGTTCTCATGAAGAGCTTTCACGAGTGTTACAGGAGTTGGGCGTCGATCTGACGACCATGGCGTCGGAGATCGAAGAGAAATTTGATCAATAATTCCACCTGCGAGGCATTTCAGTCGGCGAGTGGGGCGTTAACTTCGGTTTGGATGGACGACCCATGGTGCCCGACAAGTCTTCGCTTGCTGCCCTTTCCAACGAAGCGCTTTGCAAGTTGCGTGACGAGATTGCGGAGCTGCTGGAAAGCCGCGCCGAAGCTTTGCGCAGGGAGCTGGACCGGGTCACCGGCGGGGACGTGAAAGCCAACGGCGCCAGCGCGCCGAGGGCAAGACGCAGGAAAGCTCTTCCAAAGTACCGCGGCCCCAACGGCGAGACCTGGGCTGGCCGGGGCGCCATGCCGCGGTGGCTCAGTGATGCGGTGGAGAACGGCAAAAAACCGGAAGATTTCCTGATCGAGCGGCATGCTGAGCATTAGCCGCTTTGGACATTTCCGGCCGGTTTGCCCTGCCGGTTTCGGCCCAGCTTTCGTGCTGCTAAAAGAAATCTGACCGAGCCATAATCTCCTCCCGGCGAAGATCCTTCGTCGATCGGTACGGGTTCTTACGCATGCGGATGACCATCAACTGCGACATGGGCGAAGGGTTTGGCCTTTACCGCCTTGGAGATGATGCGGCGATGATGCCGCACATCGACCTGGCCAATATTGCTTGCGGGTTTCATGCATCCGACCCGACAACAATGCACGCGACGGTGCGCTTGGCGAAAAAGCACAACGTGCAAGTTGGCGCGCATCCATCGCTGCCGGACCTTCAGGGATTTGGCCGCCGGGCAATGGTCATCTCGCCGGCGGAAGTGACCGATCTGGTGACGTATCAAGTCGGTGCGCTGAAGGCGTTTCTCGACGCCGAGGGTCTTCCGCTCAATCACGTGAAGCCGCACGGAGCGCTGTATGGCATGGCGGCACGCGACGAAAACATTGCTGCGGCGATTGCCGACGCCGTGCTGCCGTTCGCGGTGCCAATTCTCGGGATGGCCTTTACGGCGCACGAAACCGTATACAGGGACAAGGGCGTTGAACTTATCCCTGAATTTTACGCGGACCTTGAGTACGACGGCGGCGGCAATCTGATTCTCAGTCGTGTACACGATGCCGTCGATCCCGCCAAAGCGGCGGCGAGAGTATTGCGCGTTATGCGAGATCACGCTGTTGCGACGACGGCCGGCAGCGACATTCCTGTCAAAGCAACGACAGTCTGTGTGCATTCCGATACGCCGTCGGCGGTTGCCATTGCCGCCGAACTCGATCGCGTGCTGCGACGAGCCCAATAATATCGTTTAGCGGCAACGATGCAGGTATCCCAAAGCGGGTCATATGGCGGGCCGTGGGAACCCCCGGCGATACCAATGCGGTGAATTATTGTCGCAGGTGCCGGCTGCTCAGACAAACATGACGCCGATTTTTGTGTCCGTCCGCCACTGGGCGCGGCAATGACGGCGAGTACCATCAACGACCAGATCAAAGTTTTGCGGGATACCGATTGTCGTCGATACCAACAGGGCTGCTCCGCTCTCGGACATATTTCTGACAGTGCACTCTAGTTTGGGCGCCTTCTCGCTAATGATAATGAAGGCGGTCTTAAGCACACGCCTGCGTGGAGCGATGCGTTTTTCGTTCACGGCCGCTTTCCCCAAGCAGCAACTCGGCCACTCGCGGGAAGTTCAAATTTGGATCTCCGTTCAACCCTCAAGTTATTGCTTTGCTCGTTGCGCCCCTGGCGCGAAGATGCCCGGCCAGCCTGGGTTCTATATCGTTCAGCGTGGCTGACGGGCATTAACCGACCATAAAAAATCACCCGGTTCCTCGTTGATGAAATGTGCGCTGCGGGCTCTTTGACACGGCTTCGATCGAAATGTTGCGAGGGACGTTGACCGAAAATGGCGGCTCACCGGCGCATAAAGCTTGCGTAAAAAGGGAAAAGTGAGCCATGTGGGCTGGGGACGCTCCGGTTCCATCAATTGCCTTGCCGGCCACGATTGCTTAACAGCGTGGTCAGGGGCGGCGCGATTCGGACGGGACACGATTGTCCTGGATGTTTCCGCCGATGCCCGCTCTTCCAGCGTCAGCGCCCGCGCACGGTGTTTTTGACACCATTATCCTGCTGACAGGACCAGTCGAAGAGGCGGTTTTGGCTGGCGTACTGCGTAATCACAATCCGCGCCTGACTGTTCTCACCGCCAAATCAATGGCGGAGCTGGACGCGATCGACGCGAGCGTACTGCGGCGCGCGCGTCTGATTGCATTTGTCACGCCCGTCGTGGTGCCGACACGAATTCTCGATGCCCTTGGCTTTGGCGCCTATAATTTTCACCCTGGGCCGCCGCAATATCCGGGCTGGGTCCCCTGTCATTTTGCGATCTACGATCAGGCGACGACGTTCGGCGCAACAGTCCATGTCATGATCGACAGAGTTGACGCAGGCCCTATTGTTGGACTCGACATGTTCCCCGTTCCGCCGAACTTGAGCCCAGCCGGCCTCGAAGCAATGGCCTTTAGCCGGCTCGCGCGTCTGTTCTGGCGCATGGCAAAAATGCTGTCGACTCAAACTGAGCCGATGCCGGAACTGCCAATTCAGTGGAGCGGACGCAAGAGCACGCGACGTCTTTATGCGGCGATGTGCGACATTCCGTTCAATATCTCGCAGGAAGAGCTCGATCGTCGCATCGATGTATTCGGCGCCGGTCATTTCGGCGTTGCACCGACAATCACCCTTCATGGCCATCGGTTCCGCTACGTGGGGCCGCAGGAGAAGGTGTAGCGAACGGCTCGGGTGCGCGTCCCTTGTATATTTTTGTCGCCCGCAGGCCCCGGATCGACTATCAAGCACGCGCTTCTTTTGTTGCAAGGACGGTCATCGCGCGGTTACCCTCAACCGGATTTCAAACCTCAATCACCCTTGATGCGCCGCCTTACTCCGATACTTTTTTCTCTACTGACAGCTTGCTGCTGCTCTCAAGCTTGCGCAGATACGCTCAATTCTTTCCGTCAGGCCCATGGTCTTGCGTCTCTACACCGGAATTCAAGCCTGCAGGCAATGGCGCAGCGCCACGCCAGCAGCATGGCCGCACGTCGCTCAATGGACCACGACGGATTTTACTCCGAGCGCGGGCCGCGAGGTGCGCGGGCCGAAAACGTAGCGATGGGATGCGCGACGGAAAGCTGCGCAATCAGCATGTGGGAGGGCTCGTCAGGACACCGCGCGAATATGTTGCTGCCGGATGTCCGCAGCTATGGCATTGCGTCGGCGACCGGTGGCGGTCAGCGTTACTGGTGCCTGGTCCTGGGACTAGGCCGGTAACACTGAGCACGCGGGCATACGTCGGTTGCGGACTTTAGAAGCGTTGAACAATAGCCACGGCTACTTGATCAACGGCACCAACGTATTTGCCGCCAGTCAGGATGATGTCAAAGCTGACCGCGAAGGCCAGCGTGGCCAAAAAGCGCAGCATGGTTCGATCGTAAATCCGGGCGTCCTAAAAAGTGCTCACCTGGATCGTTCCAATTTGAATCGAAATCCCGTCCCCAGGCACGGCAATATTGAATTGCAGCAATGACGGTGCCGCTCACAGCGCGATCGCGTTACGGGCGCTCGCTGAGCCACTGATTTGAAACGATTATTTTCGCGCGCCCGTATTCCATGACATTTCCGTGAACAATAGGCGACACGTCGTGACGTTCGCGTGTCTTGAGCACGAAGCCGCGCTGCGTCACAAGGCACGCCCCATCGGCAGTCAGCGCTAAGCGTTCCCTTCCCCCGCTGTAGCCTGATTGCCAAGAGGCCGCCTCCCAAGGCGGCCTCTATGCCCCATCCCATCCTCCAAACGGATGATACGAGCGTACGGCCATAACCGCAGTCGTGGGATCGCTTCCTTGCCGGATCATTCGCGGCTTGTGTGACGCTGTTCACATTCAGCCAAAATCTGCTGATGAAATAATGACATCGATAGCGAGCTTTGAGTCGCGCTACGTGGGGTGTTGATTTCTTGGATTTTCGCTTCGCCGATTTTGCAATCGATGTCGCGCGGCATGAACTGCGGCGTGGGGGCGCACTCGTCCCTGTCGAACCGCAGGTTTTCGATTTGCTCGTTCACCTCGTTCGCAATCGCGATCGCATCGTCAGCAAGAGTGAACTGTTCGATGCCATCTGGGCGGGCCGTATTGTCTCGGAGGAAACGCTCAGCTCGCGCGTGAGCGCCACCCGGCACGCCATCGGTGACAATGGTGCCGAACAGGCACTTATTCGAACGCATTATAAGCGAGGTTTCCGCTTCGTCGGCGACGTCGAAGAAGTCTCGACGTTGTCTGATCCGCTGCACGCGACTTCTGGCAAAAGCGTATCGGCGCCGGCGGTCCTGATGCCCGGAAGGCCATCCATTGCGGTGCTGCCGTTCAAAATCATGAGCGGCGACCCTGACGCGGATTTCCTTGCCGACGGTATCAGCGAAGACATCATCACAGGGTTGTCTCGTCAGCGGTGGTTTACCGTCGTCGCCCGCAATTCCACCCTATTCAAAGGAGAAACGATCGATCTTCGCAGGATGGCGAAGGAACTGGACGTACGTTACGTGCTCGAGGGCAGTCTGCGCAAAGCGAACGGCAGGGTGCGTGTCACCGCGCAGTTGATAGACGCCGACAAGTGCGTTCACGTGTGGGCGCACCGGTACGATAGCGCACTCGCCGGCATTTTCGAGCAGCAGGATCAAATCACCAACCGTCTCATCGACTCGGTGAGGTCGCAGATCATTATGGCCGAGGCAGCCCGCCTGCGGCGCAAGCCACCGGAAAACATAGATGCATCGGACCTGGTGATGCAGGCGCTCCCGCATATTTGGCGCATGAGTGCGGACGGACAACGACAAGCCCAAGAGCTGTTGCAGCAGGCGGTCGTCCTCGATGCCGACTACGCGCATGCGCATGCGTTGCTTGGGTGGACTTACGTAAACCTGTTCAACCTGGACTCACACATGCCGATCGGCGAGCTGACCGACAGTGCGCTGGATGCCGCCGGGAGAGCGCTGGCTATCGATGATCACGATCATTGGGGGCAGCTTGTATTCGGGCTCAGTCTCGCGCGGCAACGACGATCCGAGGCGGCCGTGAAACATCTGTCGAAATCTATCGACCTGAATCCCAACTTTGCGCTTGGTCACGCGGCACTCGGCTACGCCTTTGCATGCGGCGGCCAACCCGAACGCGGTTTGGAGTTCCTTGGGCACGCGCTTGTCCTCAATCCGCTCGATCCGTTTCTCGCGGTGTACGCGCCGGTCGTGCGGTACATGGCTCATTTTGCACGCGAGCAGTACGACGAGACGATAGCGGTGTGCCGTTCTATGGCAGCCAGGCACCCTTATCATGCCGGTGCGCGGCGCCTCATGACCGTGTCGTTGGGGATGTCAGGGAAGGTCGACGAAGCAAGGGACTCTCTCGCGCAAACCCTCAAGCTTCAGCCCGATCTCTCCACCGATCACGTCGAGAACAACACCGTGTACACGAATGTGTCGGATCGCTCGCGGTTTCTTCGGGGACTTCGGAAGGCGGGCCTAAGACAGTGAGTCATCCTGCCGTGAATGTCCGATAAATCGGGATAGAGGCAGCAGCCGCAGTTAACGCCACAAGGTGCGGGTGCTCTTCTGGGAGGGCCGCCTGTGAAGGCGGCCTCTTCATTGTGACAAAGGCCGGGGCTTTCGGGCCTCTTGCTCACATAGGCGCTTCGATCTTCTCGCAGTCCGAATCGATGGCCATGCCGCAAACGATGATGCCATGCCGTCGGGCGGGTGTCGTTTGAGTGGGCGCCGTCCCGATGACCTTGTCGGTCGACACGCGGGGTTGCTCTGCGGAGGTCGTATGTGTGTGGACCGTGCGCGCGACCGCCACCGTGGCGATAAGCGCTAACACTCCAACGGCTGCCGAAAGAAATTTTGTTTTGCGCGATAGCATTTGAAAGACCTCACGAGTTCCGTCGCTTTTGTGACGGAAATAACAAAATTTTTGCTTTGCACAAGGCGCCGCCTACTCACATTTATTTGTTCAGATAAATTAACCGGTTAGTGGAATATTGCACCGCACTGGTCCGATCCCGATTCGGTGCTCTTTTGGGCGGTTTTCGGCGTCAAAATACGACGTGTCATGCGCTGCGCGCATTCGTGGTCGGCAGCAATGCGTAAGCGCCTTGCTTTTGCGCGGAGAAGAAAATAGGGCGCCTGCTTGCGCAAGCATGAACGCAAGGCAGAATGGGCGACGCGTCCTGGAATCTTCCTGCCATGACAAACGCCGAGCCGACGTCACCCAAGCGCATCAGCGTTGGCTGGCTGGCGTGCATTGGAATGGCGCTTGGTGCCTTGTTGGTGCCCCTCGCGGTCTACGTCGGAATCGCAGTTTACAATTCGCTTCATGGCGACTGTACCCTCAGTGCCGGAGATCGCTTCGGCTGCGCGTTGCAGCAATTCGTTATTGCGGCACTGTCAATTCTGCCTGGCGGCGCAATCGGATTTATCGTTGCCTATTGGATCGGCAGCCGGCGTCACGCGCGGGCCCCGTGAGCCGGAACGGAATGTCTCATGCCTCTCTACATCTGTACCGCCTGTGGCACGCAACATCCGGAGAGCGCCAAAGCACCCGCGCAATGCGCTATCTGCGAGGAAGAGCGGCAATACGTGCCACCGCGCGGGCAGACCTGGACAACGCTGGAGGCGCTGGCGCAAAGCCATATGAACGGCTTTCACGAATATGAGACCGGTATCATCGGCATCGGCTCGCAGCCCTCATTTGCCATCGGCCAGCGCGCGCTGCTGGTGCGCACCGAGGGTGGAAACGTCTTGTGGGATTGCATTGCCACGCTCGATGCCGCGACCATAGACATGATCAAAGGCCTCGGTGGGCTGAAAGCGATCGCTATCTCGCATCCGCATTTCTACACCACCATGTTGGAATGGGCGCGTGCTTTCGACTGCCCGGTCCATCTCAATGCCGCCGATAGCGACTGGATCATGCGCAAGGATGGATCGATCCGGCTGTGGAACGGCGACACGCTCAAGCTCTGGGATGGCGTCACGTTGGTGCGGTGTGGCGGCCATTTTCCTGGCGGGACGGTGATGCATTGGGCGGACGGCGCGGACGGACGCGGCGTCGTCTGCGCGGGTGACATCCTCACCGTTGCAACCGACCGCAAATGGCTTTCGTTCATGCGGAGCTATCCGAATTTCATTCCGCTGTCGGCGCGCGAGGTCGAGCACATCGGCAAGGCGCTCGAACCGTTCAAGTTCGACATGATCTATGGCCACTATTTCGATCGCGTGATCGCCAAAGATGCCAAGCGGGTATTGGAAAAGTCCGTCGCACGCTATGTGGCTGCAATAAATGGCACGCGAGGGTATTGAGCTGAAACCGGCCGCGCAAATGCCGGGGTGGGATTCGGCATTTCGCGCGGCCGGGTGAGTGCGCCCGTGACGAGCGCGACGTCTAGCCACATGTCGAGCTATGGTCGTGCGTTGGCCGGCGCTCGATTTCGTCCAACGGGCGAGATCGTCGGTCCGAGCCGTGAAGGCAAACTTAATTTCGAATTTGCAATGACGTTAATGCGAACTGGAATAGCGATTCCGTCGACAATACGCGCACCGGCAAGAGATCACGTTATTGCGACCCGTGCGTGAGATGCCTTTTGGCATGACCCCAACGCGCCGGGCCGCAAAACAAGTCGCTAGAAATTTTCACAAAAATAGCGAAAATTTTCAGGCGAAACCCTTACTGGCCTTCTTTCTCGCCTTTGCCGCCGAGCTGCTTGAGCTTGGCAAACACAGCGCTGACGTCGAGTTCTCCCGGCTTTTTCTCCGGTTCGGCAGCGGCGGCAACCTCGGCTTCCTTGCGCGCTGTGGTCTCCGCAGCCGGCAGCAAGGTTGCCCCGGTATCGACGGGTACGGGCTTTTCCTTGTTGGCGCGCTGCACTTCAAGATCGAGGTCGATCTGCGAGGCGAGGCCAAGTGTCACAGGGTCCATCGGCGTCAGATTGGCCGAATTCCAGTGGGTACGGTCGCGGATCGAGGCGATCGTCGACTTGGTTGTGCCGACGAGCCGCATGATAGCGCTGTCCTTAAGTTCCGGGTGGTTGCGCACCAGCCAAAGAATTGCATTCGGCCGGTCTTGGCGGCGCGACACCGGCGTGTAGCGGGGGCCCTTTTTGCCGCGCTCGGCCGTTTGAACCGCAACCTTGGGTTCCGTCAGTTTTAGGCGCGTCTCCGGGTTTTGCTCAGCCTCGGCGATCTGCTCGCGGGTCAATTGGCCAGTCAGGATAGGATCAAGGCCCTTGATTCCCTGCGCGGCGTCGCCGTCGGCAATCGCCTTCACTTCCAGCGGGTGCAGCTTGCAAAACTCGGCAATCTGGTCGAACGACAAGGCGGTGTTGTCCAATAACCAGACGGCGGTCGCCTTCGGCATCAGGGGTGCTGCGGTCGCCATGACAAAATCTCCTCTGTGCTTCGCCCGCCCCTGGGCGAAGCTTCAGATCATCGGTGATGATCGGAAAGTGGCCGGAATATAGGGGCACTGGCGGGGTCATGCAACCGTTCCCCGCTTGACAGGGCGGGCCGGCGCGGCCCATGTCGGTGACACAAATGCGCGGTAAAACCGCGCGCTTTCGAGGTTAATAATGGCATCAAGTTCGCCAAAGCCCGTCCTCAAGGTTCTGCTTTGCTCGCCGCGCGGTTTCTGCGCCGGGGTCGTGCGGGCCATCGAGTCGGTCGAACGGGCACTCTCGATTTACGGCGCACCAGTCTACGTACGCCATGAGATCGTGCACAACCGTTACGTGGTCGATAGCCTGCGCGCCAAGGGAGCGATTTTCGTCGAGGACTTGAGCGAAGTGCCCGATGACAACGCGCCGGTCATTTTTTCCGCGCACGGTGTGGCGCGGGCGATTCCCGAGGAGGCGGCGCGGCGCAATTTGTTCACAATTGACGCAACCTGCCCGCTGGTGACCAAGGTGCATCGCGAGGCGGAGATTCACTATCGGCGTGGACGTGAGATCGTGCTCATCGGCCATGCCGGCCATCCGGAAGTTGTCGGCACAATGGGCCAACTGCCGCCCGGCAGTATAAGCCTGGTCCAGACGATCGGCGACGCGGAGGAGTTCATCCCGCGCGACGTCAACAAGCTTGCGTATGTTACCCAGACGACGCTGTCGGTGGACGACACGGCTGCCATCGTCGAACTCCTGAAGCGGCGGTTCCCCGGCATCGTCGGCCCGCACAAGGACGACATCTGTTACGCCACGACGAATCGTCAGGATGCGGTCAAGCGCGTGGCACCGATTGTTGATGCGATGATCGTGGTCGGTTCGCCCAATTCGTCGAATTCGCAGCGGCTCAAGGAAGTGGCGGAGAAGGCGGGGTGCCCGCGCGCCATGCTGGTGCAGCGCGCGGAGGAAATCAGATGGAGTGATTTCGACGGCGTGAAACGGTTAGCCATTACCGCCGGCGCGTCTGCGCCCGAAGTGCTGGTCGAGGAAATTATGGGTGCCTTTGCCGAGCGTTTTACACTCGACACCGAAACCGTCACCGCAACGGAGGAGGCTGTGTTCTTCCCGCTGCCCCGGCCGCTGCGCGAGCACGAGGCGGCGGAGTGACGCTGCATGGCGGTCTACACCGATGTTTCGGCGGAAGATCTCACCCGCTTTCTGTCCGCCTATGATATCGGCGAACTGCTTGCCTACAAGGGCATCGCCGAAGGCGTGGAGAATTCCAACTTCCTCGTGCACACCGCGGCCGGCAACTTCATTCTCACGCTTTACGAAAAGCGCGTCGCCGAGGGGGATCTGCCGTTCTTCCTGGGGCTGATGGAACATCTGGCGGCGCGCGGTATCACCTGCCCGCAGCCGGTGAAGAACAGACAGGGCGGCATGCTCGGCAAGATCGCCGGCCGGCCGGCGGCGATCGTCACCTTTCTCGATGGGTTATGGATTCGGCGGCCCAATCCCGGCCACTGCGCGGCTGTGGGTGAAGCGATAGCGCAGCTCCATCGCGCTGGCGCGGATTTCAAACCGACACGTCCGAATGCATTGTCGATCGAGAGCTGGCGGCCGCTCTACGAGCACGCCAAGGCGCGCGGCGACAGCGTACGGCAGGGGCTTTGTGCGGAAATCGCGAAAGAACTCGATGCGCTGGAAAAAACCTGGCCGCGCGACTTGCCGCAAGGCGTGATCCATGCCGATCTCTTTCCTGACAATGTGTTCTTTCTCGGCGACAAGCTGTCCGGGCTTATCGATTTCTACTTCGCTTGCACGGATACGCTCGCCTTTGACATTGCCATATGCCTCAACGCTTGGTGCTTTGAGGCGGACCATTCCTACAACGTCACCAAAGGGCGCGCGCTGCTCAACGCTTACGGCAAAGTGCGTGCGCTTTCGGCATCCGAACGTGCGTCGCTTCCCGTACTGGCGCGCGGCGCGGCCATGCGCTTCCTGCTGACAAGGCTGGTTGACTGGTTGGCGGTGCCCGACGGCGCCCTGGTCAGACCGAAAGATCCGCTGGAATATTATCGCAAGTTGCGCTTTCACCAGGCGGTAAAAAGCTTGCAGGATTACGGTCTCGGCGCATGAGCGAGCAGCGCGTCACCATTTACACTGATGGTGCATGCTCCGGTAACCCCGGCCCCGGAGGCTGGGGTGCGATTCTCGCCTTCAACGGCCAGGAGAAGGAACTCAAAGGCGGGGAGCCACACACCACGAACAATCGCATGGAACTGATGGCCGCAATTTCGGCTCTCGAGGCGCTCAAGCGGCCGTGTGCGGTCGATCTGCATACCGACAGCGAGTACCTCAAAAATGGAATCACCACATGGATTCACGGCTGGAAGAAAAATGGCTGGCGCACATCAGACAAGAAGCCGGTGAAAAACGTCGACCTGTGGAAACGGCTGGATGAGGCGCTCGTTCGCCACCATGTGCATTGGCACTGGGTCAAGGGCCACGCCGGTGACGCCAAAAACGAGCGCGCCGACGAACTCGCACGCGAAGGAATTGTCGCTGCACGCGCGGGTGCAATCGGCGCAATGAAGACGAGATAGTCATTTGTCGGGAGCGGGCGTTGGCCCGCGAGCCCGCCTGAATTACAGCTGCGCGAGTAACGCCTGGCCGCCGGAAATTTCACACTTGCCGGGAGCGTCCTCGATGTTGAGCTTTTTCACCACACCGTCGTCGACCAGCATCGAATAGCGCTTCGAGCGTGTGCCGAGCCCGTTGCCGGAGCCGTCAAAAGCCATATCGATCGCTTTGGCGAATTCGCCGTTACCGTCGGCGAGAAAATCGATCTTTCCGTCGGCGCCGGTCGCCTTTTTCCAGGCCTCCATGACGAACACGTCGTTGACGCCGGTGACCGCGATCGTGTGCACGCCCTTTGCTTTGATGGCGGGAGCGTTGTTCAGGAAACTCGGGATGTGGAGATTGTTGCAGGTCGGAGTAAATGCGCCCGGCACCGCGAAAAGCGCGACCTTGCGGCCTTTGAATATTTCACCGGTGGTTTTCCAGACCGGCCCCTCGGTCGTCATGACTCGGAATTTGGTATCGGGCAATCGATCGCCGACCTTAATAGGCATGGGTGTCCTCTCGCGTTAGCGTTCGTTTCTTGGCTGGGTAGTTACGCCCTTGTCGCCGATTAGTCGAGATGGGTCTTGACCTCGACCGAGCGTTCGCCGGTGACGACGGTGAAAGTCAAATCGAATTGGCCTTTTGGATTGACACCAGGGGGCAATCCGTCAAGTTCGAAGGTGAATTGAGCCCGTCCGGGTGGCGCGCCCTGCGCCGGCTTTGGAATGGGCAGGGCCCATTGGGGTGTCGGCCCTTCGACGAACAACTCGACCGGTTTGCCTGTGGGTGCACCGAGGTCGACGGCAACCAGAGATTTTGTCCCACTGTTGACGCGGCGCGCGGTCAGTCCCAGCTGGGCGGCTGTGACCGGCTTCGGTACGTGCGCCTCCGCTGCCGCCAATGCGGAATCTTGGGCGCTGTCGGCGGCGTAAAGCACAAGCTCGGCGCGTCCTTCGGCCGGGACACATAGTTTTTCACACACCGCGTATTCGGCCTTTACGCGCAGTCGGACCGGCTTTCCTGGTTGCTGCGGCGAAACCACGAGCGGAAGGATCACTCTGTCTTTGTAGCCAAGCGTTTGGCCGGTCTCGTCAGTAAACAAGTGCGGCGCCGGATAAAGCACCGTGGCGGTCTTCAGGTTCTCGGAACCGGAAAAATCGAAGCGCGGGGGGGCGCCGGAATCGCCCGGATAGCGCCAGTATGTTTTCCACCCAGGTTGCATCTTGAACTCGATGCCGGCTCGTAAGTGGGGATCGCCGTTCTTGTTGCTGCCGGCAACGAGTCTGACCGCCGAGCGGATGTCCTCGCTCCAGGGTGATTCGTCGGCCGCATGCGCTGTCGCTCCTGACAAGATGGCGATTCCGCAGGCAGTCAGCGCCACAATTGATGATCTGTTAATGCCGTCCATCCGGGACGCTTTAGTTGGTAACGGCATGCTGCGCTACTGAATTCATTGTGAGCAACCGTTGAACATGATCCGGGCCGGACCCTGCCACAATTGTTGTATTGATTATGACGGTGAACGATTGAACTTTCAGCCGCGAGGTTCGTTTGCAAAGGCGGGTCTATCGGGTAACCTTTTGCCATGAAGATTTCACGCAAGGCGGAGCAGCAGGCCCCGGGGCGCGGCTATCTCGACGGGCAAATGCTGATTGCAATGCCGGCGATGAACGACGAGCGCTTTACGCGCGCTGTGATCTACGTGTGCGCGCACTCGACCGAAGGCGCCATGGGCATCATCGTCAATCATCCGGCGTCTAATATTAAATTTCCCGACCTGTTGGTGCAGCTGGAAGTGATTCCGGCAGCCGAGCGTATTCAACTGCCGAACCGCGCAGAAGATGTAAAAGTTCTCAAGGGCGGGCCGGTCGAAACCGGACGCGGCTTTGTCCTGCATTCGGCAGATTTCTTTATCGAGAATTCGACCCTTCCGATCGATGAAGGCATCTGTCTGACGGCGACGCTCGACATCCTCAAAGCGATCGCGCGCGGCAACGGGCCGGCGAGCGCCATCCTTGCGCTTGGCTATGCCGGCTGGGCTCCCGGTCAGCTTGAGCAGGAAATCCAGCAAAACGGCTGGTTACATTGCGCCGCCGATGCCGAGCTCATCTTTGGCCGGGACACCGACACCAAATACGAGAAGGCCCTGCGCAAGATCGGCATCGACCCCGCCATGCTGTCGAGCGAGGCGGGTCACGCCTGAATATTGCGAACTATTCAGATGCAATCTTGAGCGCGCGCAGCCGTGTCGGCTTGTCGATCAACAGGTCGCGGGCGGCGTCCGCGGTCATCGGTTCGCCGAAGGCAAACCCTTGCGCATATTCGCAACCGAGCTGATAGAGCTCGACCGCATCGGAATCGGTTTCGGCGCCTTCCGCCACGACTTCCATGCCGAGATCGTGCGCCAGCGCGATGATCGAACGCAGGATCACCGGTCGCGTGCCGCGCGGCGTGGTTCGCACGAATGACTGGTCGATCTTGATGGTGTCGAACGGAAAACGCTGCAGGTAGGCAAGCGACGAATGGCCCGTGCCGAAATCATCCAGCGACAGGCCGGCGCCGAGTTCCTTGATGCGCGTCAGCATTTGCGCTGCATGCTCGGGATTTTCCATCACAAGCGATTCTGTGATTTCGAGCTTGAGCGTGCCGCGCGCAAGTGCCGAGCGCCCGAGCACGCTGCGCAAGTCCTGGATCAGGTCGTGACGCAGCAATTGGCGCGATGACACGTTCACGCTGGCAAATACCGGCTCGCGCGCGCGGGTGGCGGACTGCCACTGCGCAAGTTGCCGGGCGGTATGGTCGAGCACAAAAAGCCCAAGGTCGACGATCAGGCCGATTTCCTCGGCAATTGTGATGAATTCCGCCGGCGACAGGCGGCCGAGTTTCGGGTGGTCCCAGCGTGCGAGCGCTTCGAAGCCGGCGATGGCGCGATCTTCCAGCCTTACGATCGGCTGATAAAGCACTTTGATCTCCTCGCGCTCGATCGCGCGTCGCAACTCCGATTCCATCGTCAGCCGGTCGGTCTTGCGAGACCGCATGGCAGGCTTGAATATCTCGATGCGATCACCGCCAATCCGCTTGGCGTAGTACATCGCAAGCTCGGCATCCTTGAGGACCTCTTCGGTGCGCTGGGTCTGATTCTCGGCGAGAGCGAGACCTATCGAAGCAGTCAGGAAGATTTCGCGATCGTTGAAGGCAATCGGTGCCCGCAAGGTGCGGCGGATGGTTTCGGCGAAAGCGACGATGCGCGCGGGCTCTCGTTCGGACAATACAATCAGCGCGAACTGATCGCCGGCAAGACGCGCCAGCGTATCCTGTGGCTTGAGCAAACGTGAAAGACGCCGCGCGATGGTGAGCAGGATCGAATCGCCCACCGCGATACCGACGGAATCGTTGACCTGCTTGAAGCGGTCGAGGTCTATGACAACGATCGACGGCCGGATTTGCGGTTCGGCCCGCGCAAAGCCGAGCGCGGCCTCCAGCCGGTCGATGAAAAGTTCGCGATTGGGCAAGCCGGTGAGATTGTCGTGAACCGCATCAAATAACAGGCGTTCTTCGGCATTTTTGAAGTCGGTCACGTCCGTGAGGGTGCCCACAAGCCGCACGACCTCGCCGTCGGAGCCCACCACGGGGCGTGCCTTGAGTGCGAACCAAAGATAGTTTCCGTCGAGGTTTCGCAGCCGGAAATCCTGCGTGAGGCGCCCGCGGCGCTGCTCGACAACCCCGTCGAGCGAAGCGCGGAAACGATCGCGATCGAGCGGGTGCAGCACCTCAAGCCAGGTCGCCGCCGGTCCTTCCAGCGTGCCGCGTTTGAGGCCGAGCATGTGTTCGGTTTCCGGGCTGGTGTACACTTTGTCTGCCGAAACATCCCAGTCCCAGATGAGATCGCCGGCGCCGGTGAGCGCAAGCGCCCGGCGTTCGACGTCGGAAACAATGCCATGGGTGATGCCGCCGGCGAACGCATGCTGCATGACGGTGAAACCGATCAGCATCACGATCAGCACAAGGCCGCCGAGCAGCGCCGGACCGATGATGTCGTTTGTAACGAGGCCGGTGACCGCAAGGCCGGCAGCTGTCGTCCAAACAACCAATAACAGCCAGGTCGGGATCAACAACACGGCGCGATCGAAACCGTGGGTCGACAGATAAATGACGAGGGCGAGCCCCAGCACGGCGATGCCGGCAAGCGACATGCGGGCGATGCCGGCAGCAACTGCGGGCTCGAACACCGCGACAGCAACCAGCGCGGCAAGCGCCGCCAACCAAGCGATCGTGATGTGGGCATATCGCACGTGCCAGCGCGACAGATTGAGATAGGCGAACAAGAAGACCAGCAGTGTCGCCGACAGGATCGCCTCGCCGCAGGCGCGCCAAACACGTTCAGCGCCGGCCGACATGTCGAACACCTTGCCCCAGAATCCGAAGTCGATGCCGATATAGATCAACACCGCCCAGCCAAGCGCGGCGGCGGCCGGAAACATGATCGAGCCCTTCACCACGAACAGAATGGTGAGGAACAGCGCAAGCAGACCGGCGATGCCGATGACGATGCCGTAATACAGAGTGAATGAATTGACCTTGTCCTTGTAGGCGTCCGGCTCCCACAGATAGATCTGCGGCAGTTTGTCGGTACGAAGTTCGGCGACCAAGGTGATGACGGTGCCGGGGTCGAGCGTAATGCGGAAAACATCCGCGGTCGTACCTTCCTGACGCACCGGACGATCGCCGGTCGATGGGGTGATCGCCGCAATGCGCGAGAGTCCGAGATCAGGCCAGAACAGGCCGGAGCCGACCATGCGGTAATGCGGCACGACAATCAGACGATCGATCTGCTCGTCGCTGTTGTTGGTGAGCGCAAGCACCGCCCAGTTCGTGTTGCCTTCGCGCGCACGCACTTCAATGCGCCGCACGATTCCGTCGGGACCGGGCGCAGTCGAGACCTGAATGCGGTCGCCGTCGGTTTTCTGCAACTCGGTTGCAGCGGTGAGATCGATGGCAGCGGCGTCGAGCCGCACGTTCACCGCTTCCACGGCGCGCGCGCTCTGGGCCGCCAGCAACGAAGCGGCAAACGTAACCGCTACGGCCGTCAGGCATCGAATCATCAGTGTAAAACCCCCGCCCGCGGCATCGCCTTGCAGCCGAGGGCTCTGGGCTTGCCGACGGTGAAAATCTCCAAACAATCTTACCCTTTTCAGTTTAAGTCAGACATTGCGCCGATTTCGCGGCTTGGGCAGAAACGCACGTTCGGTCAGAAGGTTAGCACGATTTTGCCGATATGGGCGCTAGTTTCCATCAGCGCGTGCGCCGCGGCGGCATCGGCAAACAAGAAGGTCTTATAGATGACCGGCTTCACCTTGCCCGCTGCGATCAAGGGCAGCACATTGTCCTCGACCGCACGGGCAATTGCACCTTTGTCGGCGACCGAGCGCGAGCGCAACGTAGAGCCGGTATGGTGCAGCCGTTTGAGCATAATGCGGCGGAAATCGACCGTTGCTTTCGGGCTGCCCTGAAACGCAATTTGCACGATGCGCCCCTCCACCGCAGCAGCTTCATAGTTGCGCGCGATGTAATCCCCACCCACCATGTCCACTATAACCTCGGCGCCTTTGTCGCCGGTGGCCGACTTTGTGGCTGCGACAAAGTCCTCGCTCCTATAGTTAACGGCGACGTCGGCGCCGAGCTTGCGGCATGCATCGCACTTTTCTTTTGACCCGGCAGTCGTGATGACGCGCGCGCCGAACGCCTTCGCAAGCTGGATAGCGGCCGTACCGATGCCTGACGAGCCGCCGTGGATCAAAAGCGTTTCGCCGCTTTTGAGTCCGCCACGCTCGAACGTGTTGTGCCAGACCGTGAAGAAAGTTTCCGGCACCGCCGCCGCCTCGACCATTGATAGACCGGAAACCGGCAACGCGTGACTTTCATGTGCGACGCAATACTCGGCGTAGCCGCCGCCGACCACGAGGGCCATCACGCGATCACCCAGCTTCCAACGTTTGACGTTGGCACCTAAAGCTGCGACTTCGCCTGCAATTTCGAGTCCGGGAATATCAGGCGCGCCGGCCGGCGGCGGATAGAGGCCCATGCGCTGCATCACGTCGGGCCGGTTGACGCCGGCAGCCGCGACCTTCACCAGGATCTCGCCGTCACCGGGCACCGGGACCGGCCGTTGTTCCGGCACGAGCATGTCCGGGCCGCCGGCAGCCTTGATGCCGATCGCCGTCATTCTGGTTGGTATCGCAGCCATCGGTTCCCCTATCTCTCTATCGATTCGTGAGGTCTGTTTAGGCGGGCTCCGGCGATGTGACAACCGCGACCGCTATGGCTAAGTTCGCACGCAGGAGGCCGACCATGCCGGCAATCGACGAGGACGACAAACCGAAAAAGAAAATCGTGCATGAGATTGGTCAGGATCTCACGCTGCTTTCGGTCGAAGAACTTGGTGTTCGCGTGCAGTTGCTGCGCGACGAGATCAATCGGCTCGAAGCGGACATGAAACACAAGCGCGCGTCGCGCACGGCCGCTGACCAGTTTTTCAAACGGTGAAGTTGTTCAGCGCCGTCGCGGGGCAAAGAAGGTATCCTTGTGCCGGGAGCGGCCGGAAAATATTTGGCATCGCGTGTGCCTTCTTAAGGTGTCGTTAAGCTTTCTCGACCATTACTAGGCATTGTCCATCTTCAAAGTGGACATTGAGTGGCTCCTGTCCACTCTGTTTGACGCCTCCCTGTTATCACCTTAGAGCCGCCGGCGACGGCGGCTCCTTTTTTTGTGCCAATATGGGTCAAGCGCGCGTGATCTCTCAATCTCGCGCGGCAACTATATTGCAATGTTAACCATATCGCCGGCTGGACAGAGGCGGCCTGCGCGCGCCATGCTTACCCAATCGTATACGGGGCGCGTATCGGTCCCATGTGAGGCGTGGCGTCATGTCCGAGAAATCCTTGAGCGAAACTCAGCCGGTGTCGTTCGGCGAGAGGCTCGCCGGTTCGCAGGCGTTTGCCGACTTGTTCCGTGACGGCATGGCCCTGGTCGAAGAGACTGCAACTTATCTCGACGGCGCCGGCCGGCAGCAATCAAAGAGACTCGAACGGGCTGCCGCGTTGGCCTACGCTACTGAAAGCATGCGGCTCACGACCAGGCTGATGCAGCTTGCTTCCTGGCTTCTGCTTCATCGCGCGGTGAAGGAAGGCGAGATGTCGCTCGCCCAGGCCAGCAAGGAAAAGAGCAAGGTCAAGCTTTCGACCGCCGATTCTTATGACACCGACAATATTGCGTTGGTGCCGGTGACGCTTCGCGAACTCATCGAGCGTTCACAAAAACTGTACGCCAAGGTGCGCCGTCTCGACGCCACCATCTACAATCAAAGCGCCGCCGAACGTTCTGTGACAGCCAATCCGGTCGAGCGTCAGCTCGGCCTGTTGAAGGCGGCGTTCGGAGCGGAAAGCGTTTAAGCGTCCGCCCGCTTGAAAATAAAAACCCCCGCATCGCTGCGGGGGTTTCGTTTTGCGGGCGGCGGGCCTATTTCTTCTCGTCCGCCTTGAGGAAGCCCGAGAACTTCTTCTGGAAGCGCGACACGCGACCGCCGCGATCGACGATCTGCTGCTGGCCGCCGGTCCAGGCCGGATGCGACTTCGGGTCGATGTCGAGATGCAGAACATCACCCTCTTTGCCCCAGGTGGAGCGGGTGGTGAATTCGCTGCCGTCGGTCATCACCACCTTGATGGTGTGGTAACCTGGATGGATATCTTGTTTCATCGTTATTTTCCGGGCGCGCAGGCGCGCCATTTGGGGCTGAATTTGGTGGCTCCTATACAGCAGCCCATGGCAGGCGGCAAGCTGAGCAATTGACCGGCGCCGGGCCCTCAAGGCATTAAGGATGCGGGGGCGGTGGCAGGTTACATGAGTTCTTCCAACGATGGCCGGGGGCTGGATCCGGCCGGCGGGCCTGCGCCCGGAGAGCGGCGCAAACTCAAGATTAGACCGCTCGCGCGGCTGATGCCTTACATAGCGCGTTATCGTGGCCGCGCATTTGCGGCACTGGCGGCGCTCGTCGTCGCCGCGCTCACAACATTGATCGTGCCGGTCGCGGTTCGCCGCATGATCGATTTCGGTTTCTCCGACAAGGCTGTCCAGCTGATCGACAGCTATTTCGCGGTGATGATCCTCGTCGTCGTCGTGCTCGCGATCTCCAGCGCGCTGCGCTACTACCTGGTAACGACACTGGGCGAGCGCATCGTCGCCGATCTGCGTTCAGATGTTTTTGCGCATCTGACGCATTTGTCATCCGCGTTTTTCGATACGGCGCGAACCGGGGAAATCGTGTCGCGTCTCACCGCCGACACGACCCAGATCAAATCCGCCGTCGGTGCCTCGGTTTCGATAGCGTTACGCAATCTGCTGCTGCTCTTGGGCGGTGCCGCCATGATGGTCGTCACGAGCCCGCGATTGTCATTGTTTGTGCTCGCGGCAATCCCGGTGATCGTGCTCCCCTTGGTGGGCTTCGGTCGCGCGGTGCGCAAACGGGGCCGCGAGGCGCAGGACAAGCTCGCCGAGGCATCCAGCTATGCCGACGAGCTGATCGGCTCGATGCGTACATTGCAGGCCTTCACCAACGAAAAATCGGCGCAGTCACGGTTTTCTTCCGCGGTTGAGTATGCTTATGCCGCCGCGCGCGCCGCCACCAAAGCGCGTGGCGTGCTCACCGCGGTCGTGATTTTTCTGGTCTTTGCCAGCATCGTCGTGGTGCTGTGGATCGGCGCGCAGGATGTGCTCGCCGGCAACATTACTGCCGGCCGCCTTGGGCAATTTGTCCTCTATGCCGTGTTCGCTGCGGGAGGGCTCAGTGAGCTTAGTCAGGTGTGGGGGGAGATCGCTCAGGCCTCCGGCGCGGCCGAACGCCTCTTTGAAATCCTCGACGCCGAGCCGCAGATCAAGGCGCCGGTGCACCCGGCGCCGCTGCCGAAGCCGGCAAACGGGGAAATCGAGTTTCGCGATGTGAGCTTTGTCTATCCCGGCCGCCCGAACATGCCGGTTCTTGATCATGTTTCATTTCGAGTTGCGCCGGGCGAAAAGCTCGCACTGGTCGGCCCGTCGGGCGCCGGAAAAAGCACGATCTTCCAGCTGATCCTGCGATTCTACGATCCGTTGTCGGGGAACATCGGATTTGACGGCGTGCGGCTCACCGATGTGGACCCCGCCGCATTGCGCGCCCGCATCGCGCTGGTGCCGCAGGACGCCGTGGTTTTCGGAATGAGCGTTCGGGAAAACATTCAGTTTGGGCGGCCCGATGCTTCCAGCGCCGAGATCGAGCAAGCGGCCGAGGCGGCGCACGCATCCGAATTTATTCGACGTCTGCCTTTGGGCTTCGAGACGCCGGTCGGCGAACGCGGCGTCACATTGTCCGGCGGCCAGCGTCAGCGGATCGCGATCGCCCGCGCCATTTTACGCGAGGCGCCGCTTCTGTTGCTCGACGAGGCGACATCGTCGCTCGATGCGGAAAGTGAAACCCTGGTGCAGCAGGCGCTCAAACGACTCATGTTCAACCGCACAAGTATCGTGATCGCGCATCGTCTTGCCACCGTGCAGAATTGCGATCGCATTCTGGTTCTCGACCACGGGCGCGTCGTGGAAGAGGGTACTCACGCCTCGCTTGCTTCTGCAGGCGGGCTCTACGCCCGACTGGCGAAATTGCAGTTCGAGGTGACCTGAGCCCCAAGGCCGTCAGACTAAGGCCGCCAAGCCATCCTGTTGACCGCGATCCCCGACACCGGATTTTTGTCTTCGCCGGCATAGGTAAAGTCGTGTTTCTCGTAGAAGCGAATGGCGCGGAAATTATCCTTGTTGACGAGGAGCTCAAGACCTCTTGGCGACAGACGTTTCGCCTCTTCAAGCAGGACGAGCGCGACGTCTGAACCCCAATGTTCAGGCGCGACCACGATCTGGTCGAGATACATCGTTTTCGGATCGACCGTGACGAAGCCGACAAGCGCGCCGCCTCGTTCTGCAAGCACGATCTGCGCGGCCGGCACCAGCTCGTTGCGCCACCGTTCGCGCCACCATGGAACGCGCGCATTGAAATCGAGGTGCGGATAGTGTTTGGCCCAGGTGCGCCGCCACAGTTCGATCGCCGCATCTTCGTCTGCGGGGGCGTATCGGCGCAACGTGCAGATTTTCTCGCTCACCGTTCGGTCAGCTTGAACTCAATACGCCGATTACGCCTGTAGGCATCCTCGGTCTTGCCGAGGTCGATCGGCTGAAATTCGCCGAAACCGGCGGCGACCAGACGTTGCGGCGAGACGCCTTTGCCAACGAGGTACTGGACGACAGAGATTGCGCGCGCGGCCGACAAATCCCAGTTCGATTTGAAAGCGCCGCCAGCGGAAATTTGCCGTACGTCGGTATGGCCGTCGACGCGCAGAACCCAGGCGAGATCACCCGGGATTTGCTTTTCCAGCTCAATCAATGCGTCCGCCACCTTGTCGAGTTCCGCGCGGCCCTCGGGCTTGAGATCGGCTTTGCCGGTATCGAAAAAAACCTCTGATTCCAGCACAAAACGGTCTCCGACGATGCGCATGTCGGTTCGGTTGCCGAGGATCTCGCGAAGCTTGCCAAAGAAATCCGATCGGTAACGCTTGAGTTCGTTGACCCGCTCGGCCAGGGCCAGATTGAGCCGTTGGCCCAGCTCGGTGATGCGGCTTTGCGACTCCTTGTCTCTCTTCTCGGCGGCGTCGAGCGTTTGTTCGATGGCCGCCAGTTGGCGACGCAGCGCGGCAATTTGCTGGTTGAGCACCTCGACCTGGGCCAGTGCGCGGGCTGAGAGTTTTTTCTCGCCCTCCAGCTGGCCGGTGAGCTCCGACACCTTGCCTTGCGCCGCCGCGGCGCCCGCCCCGGCATTATCGGCAGCGCCTTTCAGGCGATCCCGTTCATTTTCGGTGGTGGCGAGTGTCGCGCGCAATTGCGCGAGTTGGTCTTCGAGATTGGCTTTACCCGACTTCTCAAGCCCCAGCAGTTCTGTGAGTTGCGCTATTTGCGCATTCAACCGGGTGAGGGCGGTGTCCTTTCCCGCGACCTCCTGCTGCAAATAGAACTGCACGACCACAAATACGGTGAGCAGGAAAATGATGCCGAGGATCAACGTCGACAATGCGTCGACGAAGCCCGGCCAGTAGTTCATGCCGTTGTCGCCGCGGCGTGCTCGTGCCAGCGCCATAGGTTTCAACTCAACGGTTCACCTTCTCGCGCACCATCACTTCGAGAAGTTTCTTGATCTCGCGTTGCTGCTCGGCCTGCGAATCCACCCAATCGCGGATCATCTGCTGCTCGGTACGCATATGATGCACCAGCCCTTGAATCGCTTCGGCGAGATTGGCCATCGCGGCAGAGGCGGATTTGCCCGCCTCAACCTGATCGACCGCCTCTTTCAAACGGTCGACCGCCGAACGCACTTCGCCGGTGACGGCCGGAGCAACCGTCGGCTCGGCGGCCTGGTCGTAAACGGTCGTGGATAGCCAATCCTCAAGTTCCGTATAAAAGCGATTTTGCGCCTGGCTCGATTGCAGATCGAGGAATCCGAGCACCAGCGAACCGGCGAGCCCGAACAGCGAGGACGAGAACGAGATACCCATGCCGGAGAGCGGCGCGGCAAGCCCATCGCGCAGGGAGTCGAACATCGTACCGGCATCGCCGCTCGCCTTGAGGCCCTGAATGACGCCGCCGACCGAACTCACGGTTTCGATCAGACCCCAGAACGTGCCGAGCAAGCCGAGGAAGACAAGCAGCCCGGTCATGTAGCGCGAAATATCGCGTGCTTCGTCGAGGCGCGTGGCGATCGAGTCGAGAATGCCGCGCATCAATTGCGAGGACATTGCCATTCGGCCGACGCGGCTTCCGAGGATCGCGGCCATCGGTGCGAGAAGTATCGGCGGCCGATCGACTGCAAGACCGGGGTCGGCGAGACGGAAATTGTTGACCCACGCAATTTCCGGATAAAGCCGCAGCACCTGACGGAACGACAGAACAATACCGATCAACTCAATTCCGATGATTAGCGCGTTCAGGCCCGGGTTAGCCATGAACGCGACCTCGATCTGCTTGTGCAGTACGAAGGCGACCAGTCCGACAAGGATGACGAACACGAGCATCCGAACCAGGAAGATGCGCGGGGACGACAGCTTGAGTGGATCGAGTTCTTTGGCCATGGCTCTAGGAGTTACGAGGAATGCAGCCCTTGCCGAGCACTATGACACAGTCCGGTGACAGGAAAAAAGCAGTTGTGGTGGAACCACAACCCAGCATAAAGCCGCCGATTGAGTTGAAATTGCGGTGGCCTAGAGATTGCCGGCCTTTTTAATCAGCGCGATCAGCTCTTTCTGAATTGCTTCGTTCCCGGCGGCGATGTGGCCCTTGTCGAAAATATCGTCGCCGCCGTCGCAGTCGGATACGAACCCACCGGCCTCTCGTACCATTATCAACCCGGCCGCTACATCCCACGGCTTGAGGTCGCGCTCCCAATAGCCGTCGAGCCGGCCGGCCGCGATCCAGGCGAGATCGAGTGCCGCCGAGCCAAAGCGGCGCAGGCCCGCAACCTGTTCCTGGATCGCGTTCGTTTCTTTCCGCGAAAGCCCGATGTCGCCGCGGCCATAGTGCGGAAGCCCGCAGGCGACGACCGCGTCGGCAAGGCGCTTGCGGCCAGCGACCCGGATGCGCTGCTCGTTGAGAAACGCGCCTTTGCCTCGTTCGGCAATAAACATTTCGTCGTTCGCCGGATTGTAGATCAAGCCCGCCACTATAGTTCCTTCGCGCTCAAGCCCGATCGAAATGGCGAATTGCGGAATGCCGTGCAAAAAATTGGTGGTGCCATCCAGCGGATCGACGATCCATGTGTGGGTTTTATCGGCGCCCTCGCGGCGGCCGCCTTCCTCCCCGAGGAAGCCATAACCCGGCCTTGCCTTCATCAGCTCCGCGTGGAGCGTCTCTTCGGCGCGACGATCGGCGGCACAGACAAAATTGGCCGGACCTTTCAGCGACACCTGCAATTTTTCCAGCTCGCCAAAATCGCGTTTGAGAGCGCGCGCGGCCTTGCGCGCGGCTGCGATCATGACATTGAGCAGTGCGGAGTGCTGCATGGCGCGTGCGGTCTGCCCGCGAAGACGGGCGCCGTCAAGGGCGTATAGCCACCACGGTCGACAGCCATTTTCTGGCTGCCTTATCGGCAGTCTCAATCACCGCCCGGTTTTGCTTTGCGGCAAATGCGTCGAGGTCGGGATCGCTGCTGCCGCCGGCCTTCGCGATCATGTGCCATTTGACGGCCTCGGTCGCGTCGGCGGGCAAGCCTCGTCCGGCCATCAGGATCCGCGCCAGACGATTTTGCGCGACTGGATTGCCGAGATACGCAGCTTTCAGGAATAGTTGCGCGGCCGCCGTCTCGTCCTTGTTAATTCCTTCGCCGTTGAACTGAGCAATTGCAAATTCGACCATGGCGTCAACATTGCCGGCGACCGAGGCCTGCTGCATGAGCCGCATCGCCTTGCTCTGATCCTTCGGCACGCCGCGGCCGTCCTTGTACATCGTAGCGAGCGCGTATTGTGCCTCTGAATTTCCCGCCTCCGCCGCAATAGCGAACAGTTCGCCCGCGCGCTTGAGGTCTTGCGGGAATTGCTCGCCCTGCAGATAGAGCAAGCCGAGGTCGTAGGCGGCGCTGGGATGGCCGAGCTTGGCGGCGGCCTCGAGCAACCGCGCAGCTTCGTCGGGGTTGCGGGCACCGGCGCGGCCCTGAAAACTAAACATGGCCAGCGCGAACATCGCGTCGCGGTTGCCCTTGGCGGCGGCCTGCTTGTACCACTGCGCGGCTTTCGAATCGTCGCGGCCGACGCCCAGTCCTTGCGCATAAATTTCGGCGAGCAGCGTCATGGCTGCGGGATCGTTTTGCTGCGCGCGCTTGGCGGCCTCGTTGAACGCGGTGATATAGAGGCCCCGCTGATAAGCCCCGTAGGCGACGTCCAAGTTGGATTGATCCAGGCTTGCGGAGGGTCCCGGTGCCGACTGTGGCCACGGCGGAAGTGTATTAGGCGTGTTTTTCGTAACCTGTGCCACTGCCGGTGTGGCACCGGCAGTCATCACAAATATTCCGAGAGCAACGAGACGATGCGGCGTTCCGATCATGCTGCCGTCTCCGGAAGTCGGAGACAGCGGCCGGCTTCGCCTATCGTTGCCGCGATTTCACGCGGATCGAGCCAAATAAAATCGCCAAGCGCCACGAAATCGGCGCCGGCTGCGACCAGCGGTGGAATCTCGTCGAGCGAGGCAGCGTAACCAACACAGGGGATTTCGAAAACTTCCGCCCACCAAGCGACGCGTTCCTCGATCGCCGGCAGGGTCGGGCGGCTCCTCTCCGCGTCCGGCTCTCCGAACATCACGTAGTCGGCTCCCTCTTCCGCGACGCGCATGGCGTCGTGCCGGGTTGTGAGGCCGCCGGCGCCGGCAATTCGCGCGGGCTTGAGTTGTTCGATCGCGTCCATAAACGCAGCCGCGCCGGTCAAGTGTGCGCCATCGGCACTGGCGCGCGCGACGAGGTCGACGTGGCCGTCGAGCAGGAGGGCGGCGCCTTTGTCCTGTGCCAATGCTGCCAGCGCCTTGACGCGATTGATGAGGCTGCGCTCATCCGCATCGGCAAGGCGCAGCAGGACGGCGGCTATGTCGCCGGCGTCCAGCGCTGCCGCCAATCGAGGAGCAAAATCGGGCGCGTCCGCGATCGGCGGAGTGACCAGATAAAGGCGTGGGGCAGGGCGAGGAGCCGCCTGTTTGGGTCGCGAAGCCATGGCCTGCGCATGCTAGCCCAATCCGGCAAAAAATTGACCTGTCCAGTCACTTGGTCGCGGTGCCGCAGGTCTTGGAGAACACCGCAAGCTCGTGGCCGACTTGGGCTATTACGCTTTCCCACTCGTCGATTCGCGGTTGGCGAAACAGCCGGGCGCTGGGGTACCAGGGACTATCCGTGCGCTGCGATAACCAGCGCCAGTCCTGGATGTGGGACAGCAGGATCCACAACGGCTTGCCCATCGCGCCTGCGAGATGCGCCACCGCGGTATCGACGGCGATCACCAGGTCAAGTTCGGTGATCGCGGCCGCGGTTTCGGCGAAGTCGGTGAGGGCATCTTCGATCCGCAGGATAGGAAAGCGGCCGAGGACCGTCAGATCGGTGTCCCGATATTCACGTTGCAAACTGACGAAATGCACGTCCGGGAGCGCCAGCAACGGTTCGAGTCGCGACAGCGCGATGCTGCGGTTGTGGTCGTTCTTGTGTGTCGGCTTGCCGGACCAGACCAGGCCGACGCGCGGCTTGCCGGTGCCGGCGAAACGCGCGCGCCATGTTCCGATCCGTTCGGCAGGCGCGTGCAGATAGGGCATCGACGCAGGGATTGTGTCAATCGTGGTGCCGAAGGCGAGCGGCAAACTCAGCAACGGGCAATGCACATCGAATGCCGGCAGCGTATCGCCGCGCCGATACATGCCAATCAATCCGTCAAATTTTCCGATGAGCGGCATCAAGCTGTCGGGCAGTTCGAGAACGATCCTTGCGCCTCTCCCGGCGACCATCGGCACATAACGCACGAATTGAATACTGTCGCCGAAACCCTGTTCGGCGTGCAGCAGGATCGTCTTGCCGGTCAGATCTTCGCCGCGCCATTGCGGTTGCGTGAATTCGCGCGGAGTAAGTTCGGTCGCGCCGCGCCAACGCCATTCGTAGCCGGCCCAGCCTTGCTCGAAATCTCCGACTGAGAGGCAGAGAAGCGACTTGTTCCAGTGCGCCTCTGCCATGTCGGGCTCGAGCGCGATGGCGCGATTGAAGCTGTCGAGCGCCTCTTCGGTTCGATCGAGATAGCGAAGCGCGCTGCCACGATTGACCAGCGCAAAGGCCATGGGCTTGTGCGCGATCGCGGACTCATAGTGGGCCAGCGCCTCGTCCGGCCGGTTGAGGTCGAGGAGCGCATTGCCGCGATTGTTATGCGCCTCGGTGTAGTCAGGCTTTAGGGCAAGTGCCCGCTCGAAACTGGCGAGAGCCTCTTCGTGGCGGCCCATGGCGTTCAATGCATTGCCGCGGTTATTGAAGCCGAATGCGAAATCCGGCTGCATCTCCAGGGCGCGCTCGTATTCCTTGAGCGCCTGGTCGTAAGCGTGCATTTCGTAAAACGCGTTCCCGCGGGCGATGACAACCTCGACATAATCGGGTTTGAGGACCAGAGCACGATCATACGCATCGAAAGCTTCGTTGAAGCGCTTGAGATCGCGCAACACCAGGCCGCGATTGGCATGGGTTACGGCGTCGTCGGGAGCGATGGCGAGAGCCTGTTCGTAGCAGGCGAGCGCTTCCGCGAGCTGCTTGCGATCGCGCAATAGATGGCCGCGTTCCTTCAGTGCGGCCGCGTGCCGCGGCTGATATGAGAGCGCGCGGTCGAAACTCGCCAGCGCTTCGTCGCGTCGATTAAGCCTGGCCAGGCACTGGCCGCGGTTCACCAGCGCGTCGGCATAATCCGGACGATGCACGAGCGCCTGCTCGTAGCTTGCGAGCGCCTCTTCGTTGCGGTCGAGCTCGAAAAGAGCGTTGCCGCGATTGTTGATCGCCTCGGAATAATTGGGCCGCGCGGCAATCGCCTTCTCGAAGCTCAAGAGCGCGTCATCCGCCCTTTTTAGCGCGCGCAACGTATTGCCGCGATTATTGAGGGCTTCGGCATAATCCGGCTTGAGCTTGATCGCGCGCTCGTAGCTTTTGAGCGCCTCCTCGTGACGTTCGAGCACAGCCAGCACCGTGCCGTAGTTGGAATGGGCGGCGGCCGACCGCGCGTTGGTCTTGAGTGCGCGTGCGATCAGCTTGAGCGCCTCGGCGGGCTGGTTTCGCTGATGCATGAGTACGCCGCACAGGTGCAACGCGTCGAAGTTGCCCACCTGAACGGCGAGGATCTGCCGATAGAGCGCTTCAGCCTCGTTGAGCTGTCCGCGCTGATGACAGTCAACGGCCCGCCGAAGCGTGTCGGCAATGTTGGGTTTTGCGGATGACGGGTTGATGAGCGGCTTGGGCATGGCCTCGAATGCGTTGCGAATGCCACGCGGGAACGCAACATCACCTGGCCGGCGCCTCGCCGGCGAATCATGTGCGAGATTATTCGCTTGTAACGCCTGCGTCCAAGTTGGGTACGCGCGCCTCAGCCTGGCATCGGAACCGGGCCCATATCCTTCGGCACCTTGTAGCCCTTCTGCACCGCCGGGCGCGCGGCGATGGCTTCGTACCAGCGCTTCACATTTGGATATTGCTTGAGATCGATGGTCTGCCACTCGAAGCGCGAGATCCAGGGCCAGATCGCGATGTCGGCGATGGAATATTGATCGGCGACAAACTCATGGCCTTCGAGCCGGGTGTTGAGCACTTTATAGAGACGATGCCCTTCTTTCAGGTAACGCTCCTCGGCGTAGGGCGCCTTGCCCTTGTTGTACTTCACGAAGTGATGCACCTGCCCAAGCATCGGGCCGGGACCACCCATCTGCCACATCAGCCATTCGATCACGCGATAGCGGCCTTCGCCCGATTTGGGCATCAGCTTGCCGGTCTTGTCGGCGAGATAAATCAGGATCGCTCCGGACTCCATCAACGCCATGTTGTTGTCACGGTCGACGATCGCAGGAATGCGGTTGTTGGGGGCGACCTTGAGGAACTCGGGCGCGAACTGCTCGTCCTTGGAGATGTCGATTGGGTGCACCGTGTAGGGCAAGCCAAGCTCTTCCAGGGCAATGGAAACCTTGCGGCCATTGGGAGTCGTCCATGTGTAGAGATCGATCACGTTTCGTGTCCTTGGCTTGCGTTGTAACTGCGGGAACGTCCGCGGCGGGGAGGGCGGTGACAGGCGAGGCTTATCAGAAACGGAAAGGGCCGCAACGCGAAGCGGTCCTTTGCACGTCAGGCCGCTTTTTTCTCCATATCGGCTTTCCACTGACCGAGCGCGGCGAGGCCATTCATCTTCGCGCGATGCGCAAACGCGCGCTGGGCGGCCGCTACGTTTTCCGTTTTGCCCTTCCAGGTGGTCTGCGGCGCGTGCTGAAGCGCGCGACCGTATGAAAAGGTCAGCTTCCACGGCAGATTTCCAATTCTGTTCATGGCATCGAGATGGGCGGTCGCTTCTTCGTCGCTTTGCCCGCCCGAGAGGAACGCGATCCCCGGCACGGCACCCGGCACGCAGTTCTTGAGCACCTTGACGGTTTTTTCCGCCACTTCCTCGACGCCGGCGCGTTTGCCGTTCTTCTTGCCGGAGATCACCATGTTGGGTTTGAGCACGATGCCTTCGAGTGCGACGCGCTGGAAATAGAGCTCTTCGAATTGGGCCTTCAGCACCAGTTCGGTCACTTGATAACAGCGATCGATATCATGATCGCCATCCATGAGGACTTCAGGTTCGACGATCGGCACGATCTGGGCGATCTGGCACAGCGCCGCATAGCGCGCGAGGGCGTGCGTGTTGGCGCGGATGCAGGTGTAGCTGGGGATGCCCGCGCCGATATCGATGACCGCGCGCCACTTCGCGAAACGCGCACCTTGCTGGTAGTACTTCGGGAGGCGGTCGGCGAGCTTGTCGAGACCGATGGTCACGACCTCACCCGGACAATTCGGCAGGGGTTGGGTGCCTTCGTCGACCTTGATACCCGGGATCGCGCCTGCCTTCTTTATCAGGTCAACCAGCGGGGTGCCGTCCTTCGCTTTCTGCCAGATGGTCTCGTCGTAGAGGATGACGCCCGAAATGTGCTTCATGCCCTCGGACGAACGGAACAGCATTTCGCGGTAGTCGCGACGGCTGTCTTCAGTCGACTCAACACCGATCCCGTCAAAGCGTTTTTTGATGGTCCCGGAGGATTCGTCTGCCGCCAGGATGCCCCTGCCGGGCGCAACCATGGCCTGTGCGACCTTGTTCAATTCAGCGAGATTCATTGTTCCCTCCATCGCATCCATTCGTGTCCCGGATGACGGCGAACTAAAGCGGTTCGCCGTCACTTTACTCTCAAGACCTCGACACCGGGCAAGGCTTTCCCTTCAAGCCATTCGAGAAATGCACCGCCGGCGGCCGAGACATAACTCAGGCGATCGGTTACTCCGGCGACATTCAGCGCGGCAACCGTATCGCCGCCGCCCGCTATCGAGACAAGCTCACCGGCTCCGGTCAGTTCCGCGGCCGCCTCGGCGATTTCGACCGTTCCATTGTCGAACGGTTCCATCTCGAAGGCGCCGAACGGGCCGTTCCACACCAAAGTCTTGGTGCGGGCAAGCAACGAGACAACCTGTTCGACGCTGCGCGGACCAATGTCGAGGATCATGTCCTTGGCGCCGACCTCGCCCGCATCGACAACGCGCGAAGGCGCGTGCGCCTCGAATTTCTCCGAAACGACGACATCGACCGGGAGCACGACTTCGCGCTTCGTAGCTTTGGCCTTGTCCATGATGTCGCGTGCGGTCGCAACCAGGTCGGCTTCCGCAAGCGACTTGCCGACGACTTTTCCTTGCGCGAGCAAAAAGGTATTGGCCATGGCGCCGCCGATGATCAGCGCGTTTACTTTATCGAGAAGATTGCCAAGCAATTCGAGCTTGGTCGAAATCTTGGCGCCGCCGACGATCGCCGCCAATGGCCGTTCGGGATGTTCAAGGGCCTTCGTGAGCGCTTCGAGTTCAGCCTGCATCGTGCGCCCCGCGTAGGCCGGCAGTTTGTGACCAAGGCCCTCGGTTGAGGCATGTGCACGGTGCGCGGCCGAGAAGGCGTCGTTGACCCAGATGTCACCCAGCTTGGCGAGCGACCGGACGAAGGCGGGATCGTTTTTCTCTTCGCCAGCGTGGAAACGAACGTTCTCAAGACAAATGATGTCGCCCGGCTTCATGGCGGCGACCGCACGTTCGGCGGCCTCGCCGATACAGTCGTCGACGAATCCTACCGGCCGCTTGATGATGCGCGCGACCTCGGCTGCGACGGGCTTCAAGGACTGCTTTCGATCGCGTCCCTTCGGGCGGCCGAAATGCGAGAGCAGGATCACCTTGCCGCCCTTGTCGGCGATCTCGGTGATTGCCGGCGCGGCGCGCTCGATGCGGGTTGAATCAGTAACGACCCCGTTCTCCACCGGCACGTTGAGATCCACGCGCACCAATATGCGCTTGCCCTTCACGTCGACGTGGTCGAGGGTGTGAAACTGAGTCATTCGGGAGATTCTCGTGTCCCGGATGTCGCCGATCGGGCGCAGCCGGTCTAGATCAATTTCCCCATCGCGACCGCTGTATCCGCCATGCGGTTCGAGAAACCCCACTCGTTGTCATACCAGGACATCACGCGCACCAATGTCCCGTTCATTACCTTGGTCTGATCCATGTGAAAGGTGGACGAGTGCGGATCGTGGTTGAAATCGATGGAGACGTTGGGATCATTGGTGTAGGCGAGAATTCCCTTGAGCTGCTGTTCCGAAGCCCGTTTCACCGCGTCGTTGACCTCTTCCTTTGTCGTCTGTTTCTTCGCGACGATCTTGAGGTCGATCACCGAGACATTCGGCGTCGGCACCCGAATGGCGACGCCGTCAAGCTTGCCCTTGAGCTCGGGCAGCACCAGGCCGATCGCCTTGGCGGCGCCGGTGGAGGTCGGGATCATCGATAGCGCGGCAGCACGCGCGCGATAGAGATCCTTGTGCATGGTGTCGAGCGTCGGCTGGTCGCCGGTGTAAGCGTGGATCGTGGTCATGAATCCGGTCTCGATGCCGACCGCGTCGTTGAGTACCTTGGCCACCGGCGCAAGACAATTGGTCGTGCAGGAACCGTTGGAGACGACCTTGTGGTCCTTTGTCAGCTTGTCGTGATTGACGCCAAAGACCACGGTGAGGTCGGCGCCATCGGCCGGCGCCGAGACCAGCACGCGTTTGGCGCCGGCCGTCAGGTGCGCCGAAGCCTTGTCCTTCACGGTGAAGAGGCCGGTGCATTCGAGCGCAATATCCACGCCCAGATCCTTCCACGGCAGTTTCGTGGGGTCGCGCTCGGCGGTGACTTTAATGGCGCCGTTTCCGATGCTGATCGTGTCGCCTTTGACCGTGACCTGTCCGGGAAAGCGGCCGTGCACGCTGTCGTAACGCAACAGATGCGCATTGGTTTCGACGGGACCCAGATCGTTGATCCCGACCACTTCGATATCCTTGCGGTCGGCTTCCGCTATAGCGCGCAGAATGTTGCGGCCAATGCGCCCGAATCCGTTAATGGCAACGCGTACGGTCATAGAGTCGCTCCCGGCTCGTTCAGTCTGCCGCGGCACGATGTACCACGACACATATAGTCATCGTTTACTTCTTCCCAAGTTTGGTTAGCGCCGCATGCGCGACCGCATCCGCGGTAATTCCAAACTTTTTGTACAGATCCTTGTAGGGCGCGCTCGCGCCGAACGATGTCATGCCGATAAAAATGCCGTCGGAACCAATGATGGCGTCCCAGCCCTGACGAACGGCGGCCTCGACGCCGATATTGACGCGCGCGTCGCCGACGATGGCGCGGCGATAGTCATCTTTCTGTTCCAGGAATAGTTCGAAACAGGGAACCGAAATCACCCGCGCCGCGACGCCGCGCGTCGCCAGCAGTTTCGCGGCGTCGACTGCAATCGCGACCTCCGAACCGGTGGCGAAAATCGAAACGTCTGAGCGGCCATCGGGGCCGGCTATTTCGTAGGCGCCCTGCGCGCAAATATTGTCTTCGTCGAGCCGGTTGCGCAGTTGCGGCAGGTTCTGCCGGGTCAGCGCGAGTATGCTTGGCCTGTTGCTTTCTTCGAGGGCAAGCTGCCAGCACTCGGCTGTTTCCACCGCATCGCAGGGACGAAACACCAGCAGGTCGGGAATTGCGCGAAGCGCGGCAAGATGTTCGACCGGTTGATGCGTCGGTCCATCTTCACCGAGGCCGATCGAGTCGTGGGTCATCACATGGACGACCCGTTTGCCCATCAGCGCGGCAAGCCGAATTGCCGGGCGGCAGTAATCGGAAAAAACCAGGAACGTTCCCGAATACGGAACAATGCCCCCATGCAGGGCCATGCCGTTCATCGCCGCGGCCATGCCGTGCTCGCGCACGCCGTAGTGGATGAAGCGGCCGGAGAAGTCGGCGGCCGAAATCGTCTTCATGCCTTTGACGCGGGTGTTGTTGGAACCGGTGAGATCGGCCGAGCCGCCGATCATCTCGGGCAGCACCGGAATGAGACTTTCGAGCGCGAATTCGCTGGCCGTGCGGGTGGCGATTTCCTTCGGTTGCGCCGCGAGTTTTTCTTTCACCGCGCGCACCGCATGCGCAAGGGCTTGCTTCGGCAAATCGCCCGTCATGCGGCGCTCGAATTCGGCGCGCTTGCCGCCATCGAGCGCGGCCAGTCGTTTCTTCCAGTCCGCATGCGCGCCTTTTGAGCGAGCTCCCGTCGCGCGCCAGGCTTTCAGGATATCGGCTGGCACATCGAAGGGCGCGGATGTCCAGCCGAGCGTTTTGCGAACGCCGGCGATCTCATCCGCGCCAAGGGGCGACCCATGCGATTTTTCCGAGCCCTGTTTGGTCGGAGCCCCGAAACCGATTTTGGTCTTGCAGGCGATCAAAACCGGTCTGTCGGATGTCTGTGCCTTCTCGAGTGCCGTGCTGATTGCCGCCGGATCGTGTCCATCTATTCGCGAAGCGGTCCAGCCGGCGGCCTCGAAGCGCTTCACCTGATCGACGCTGTCGGCGAGCGACAATGCGCCGTCAATCGAAATGCCGTTGTCGTCGAACAGAACGATCAGCTTGTTGAGCTTGAGATGGCCGGCGAGCGCGATCGCTTCCTGGCTGACGCCTTCCATCAGGTCGCCGTCGGAGGCGATCACGTAGGTCTTGTGATTGACCACGCCGTCGCCGAACACCGCAGCGAGATGCTTTTCCGCGATCGCCATGCCGACCGCATTGGCAAGCCCCTGACCAAGCGGACCGGTGGTGGTTTCGACGCCGGGCGCGTGGCCGAATTCCGGGTGGCCAGCGGTGATCGAACCGAGCTGGCGGAAGCGCTTGATCTCATCAAGCGTCATTGCGTCGTGCCCGGTGAGATAAAGCAGGGCGTAGAGCAACATCGAGCCGTGGCCGGCCGAAAGCACGAAGCGGTCGCGATCGGGCCAAGCCGTGTCCGCCGGATCGAATTTCAAAAAGCGGGAGAAGAGCACGGTCGCCACGTCGGCCATGCCCATCGGCATGCCCGGATGGCCGGACTTGGCCTGCTCCACAGCGTCCATCGCCAGCGCGCGAATCGCGTTGGCCATGCTCGCGTGAGCAATGACGGGGCCAGCGGCCGGTTGCTCGCGACGCTCTGCAGGCGCCGCGGCTGCCGTTGGCGAGGCTTTTGCGCTCATGAAAGGGCCTTTTGGCCGGTGGATAGCATGTAAGTCCTCTGAGTCAATGTGACGGGAACCGCGCGCATCGGCCATGCACAGGCGGCGAAAACAGCTGGGCAAATCGTCCGCGAAGCGTTGACTGGACGGTCGCGCAGCACGTAAGGTTCTTTGCCTAAATATCTGCTGCCGCAAGACTTTTTTGGTGCGGATCCAGGCAATGACGGAGCAAAGCGCAATCGATTCTTCGGTCAGACGTCTGGCGCTCGCGCTCGACGCACTCGATGCCGCGGTCGAGCGGCGAAAGCAGGCCGACCGCAGCGAAGAGGGCCTCGCCGCCCAGGTGCAGGCTCTCGGTGTCGACCGCACGCGACTTGCTGCAGAGCTTGATGGTGAAACAGCTCGCACGCGCCGGCTGGAAGCGACGAACCGCGAAATTGCCGAGCGTCTGGATACAGCAATCGCATCAATTCAATCGGTACTGGACTTGCACGAGTGAACCCATGGCCCAGGTCGTCACCACCATTGCCGGCCGTCAATTCCGTCTCGCCTGCGAGGACGGCCAGGAAGATCACTTGCAGACGCTGGCCAAGGAAGTCGACCAGCGCATCATTGATCTGCGCCGCAAGTTCGGCGAGATCGGCGACACGCGCCTCACCGTGATGGCCACACTGATGGTTGCCGACGAACTTGTTGAGGCGATGCAGAAGATGCGCCGCCTGGAAGAAGAGATCGCCGCTTTGCAGGACGCACGACTCGTCGCCGCCGACCGCGCCAAGGCCGCATCCGATGCGGTGGTCGGCGCTTTCAATTCCGCGGCCGAGCGCATCGAAGGCATCACGAAGAAACTTAACCAGACAGTCGGCAACGGCAGCGTGGCGATGGGTTGACGCCCTTCGCAACGAGTGGCGTCCGCAGAATATAACCACTACATTCCAACGGCGGGGCTGCGGGGTGCGTCAGGAGACACAATCCCCGGGGCCTTATCGATCCTTAAGGGAGCTGTCCCTGGCCGGGCTCGTGGGTTCGGTCATATGGCGCCCACCTACTTTCGTAGGGAACCCGGGATCGATGCTCCAACGGCCATCGCGGCTCCGCACTTTATTGCAATGACCAACAGCGCCGAAACGGATTCCCCAAAAGCACGGCTTCGGCGACAGGCTCTCGCGCTGCGTGACGGGTTGCCCGCGGCTGTGCGCGCTGCCGCCGCCGAGACGATTGCCGCGCGGCCCTTCCCGATAAAATTCAAGCACGGCACGATCGTCTCCGGGTTTTCGCCGATGAAGACCGAAATCAATCCGGTCCCGCTGATGCGCAAGCTCGCCGCCGACGGGGCGAAGCTGGCGCTGCCCGCAATCGCCGGGCGCGGCAGGCCGCTGATCATGCGCGCGTGGACATTTGGCGCGCCATTGGCCTCCGGCCAGTGGGGCATTCGTGAACCGATAGCCGCGGCGCCCGAAGTTGCACCTGACATTCTCATTGTTCCGCTCGCCGCCTTCGACCGTGCCGGCCATCGCATCGGATACGGCGCGGGGTACTACGACATGACCATCAAGGCCTTGCGTGCGCAAAAGAAGGTCACGGCCATCGGAATCTCCTTTGCGGCCCAGGAGATTCAATCCGTTCCGGCCACCGAGCGCGACGAACGGCTCGATCTCGTGCTAACGGAACGTGAGGTGATCGATTTTCGCTCCGCATGATCGCGAAAAGCGGGTCCTGTTGCGCAAATAAATATAGAGTTTGAACTTATGCGTATCCTTTTTATCGGCGATGTCGTCGGCCGTTCCGGACGTACCATCGTGATCGAGCGGCTCCCGGGTCTCATCGCCGGATGGAAACTCGACCTCGTAGTGGTCAACGGCGAAAACGCGGCCGGCGGCTTCGGGATCACCGAGGTCATCTACAACGAACTCCTAGACGCTGGCGCGGACGCTATCACGCTCGGCAACCATGCGTGGGATCAGCGCGAGGCTTTGGTGTTTATCGAACGCGCGCCGCGTCTGATCCGCCCGCTCAACTATCCCAAAGGTACGCCGGGTCGTGGCGCCGCTTTGGTCGACACAAAGAACGGCAAGCGTGCGCTGGTGATCAATGCCATGGGCCGTATTTTCATGGATCCGCTCGACGATCCCTTTGCCGCGATCGAGCGCGAACTTTCCGCTTGCGCGCTCAAGTCGGGTGCGGATGCGATCGTCATCGATTTCCATTGCGAGGCAACGAGCGAGAAACAGGCCATGGGCTATTTCACCGACGGCCGCGCCAGCCTCGTGGTTGGCACACATACTCACGCGCCGACGGCAGACGACCGGATCCTGCCGAATGGCACGGCCTTCGTGTCGGATGTCGGGATGACCGCGGACTATGATTCCATCATCGGCATGAACAAGGACGAGCCGCTCAATCGTTTTCTGCGCAAACTGCCGGGTGCGAAATTCGAGGCGTCAAACGGCCCCGCGACATTATGCGCCCTCGCGGTCGAGACCGATGACGTGACCGGCCTCGCGCGCAAGGTCGGCGCCGTGCGGATCGGTGGTATCCTGCAGCAGGCGCGGCCGAACTTCTGGGACTAAAAATTTTTGAAGCGGGTTGACCGCGAATCGCAGCAGTGATTCGGTAGTGACGTTGATTCGCCGGCGTGTGCTGGGTCCGGCATAGCGACCTCGCACGGGCACCCATGAATTTGCGCGTCGACAGCAATCTTGCACTGGAAATTCCGCCCGACGTCATCCCCCGAACGCCCGCGCGAAAACAGAAATCAGATCCTCGCGCCGAGCTTGCCTCTCAGTTCGTTCCCTCTGGCGCGCGCGTGCTCGATCTCAGTGGAGATCAGGCACTGCAACCTCTTTTGCCGCGCGGCTGCGACTACAGCGGTATCGGCAGCGTCGGCACGAAACGCGAGCCGAACGCCGGCGATTTCCCGACCGAGGCCGCCTCACAGTGCGATGTCGTCGTCATGCTCGGCGCGCTCGAGCGCGTTGCCGATGTCGAGAACCTGTTCACCCATCTGCGCTTTTGCAAGCGCGACGTCATCCTTAGCTACCATGCGACCGATCTGACGAAGCGCCTCGATCGCGCGGCGCTCGGTTTCACCAATCATCTGAGCTTTTATGATCTGGCGCGGCTGTTCGACCGCTATGGCTTTCGCATCGAGTGCACGACTCCGATCGACGAAACTCAAGTGTTGATGCGGCTCACGCCGACAGAATGGCTGGCGCCGGCTGCGCCCTGCAGCGTCGCGGTGATTGCAGATGAGACCACCGGACATTTCGGCGCAAGGCTCGGCTGCCAGATGATCAATGCGTTGTTGCCGGGTGAGGCGGAAGTGGACCATCTGACCTTCGACACGCTCGATGCGGCGCGCGCCACCTACGATCTGGTCATTCTTGGCACGGGGAATGGCCTCTTCCCGCCGCTGCTTGGAGAGGAAGTGCTCGATATCGTTTCGCGTTCCAAGGCGGCAATCGGCATATTCGGCACGCAGGGGCGTGGGCTGATTTCGCGTCCGACCCTCGATCGTCTCATTGACCGGCTCGACACCTGGTTCGCACGTTATGAGGACGATGTGCTGATGTACGGACGCGGACGCGGCAACGTCGTTCACATCGGCGACTGGCTGATCGATCAGTTCCCGCTCACGCGGGCCGCGAATGACGAGCCTTTGGTCGTCGACAACGAACTCGGTCAGGATCTCGCCCTCGACCGCGCGATCAATACCATTCAAAAACACAAGCGGGTCTATTCAACCGTGCCGGCGGCGCTGCTGTGCGCCCTCACGTCTGCGGAACTCGCGGCTTACGCGGAAACACCGGCGCCGCAACCCGATCTCGCGATCGGCCAATTCCGCAGCATGCTGATCGACGTTTTTGGCCGTGCCTATCCGGAACAGAAATTCTTCCTGGTCGACCGCGACCCGATCGCGCGCTACAAGGCACGCGTCCACCGCAACGTGGCCAAAGTCGGGTCGCGTATCGGTTCGATCCTGCGCAACGTTGCGGTTGCGGCCTAGCCCGGCGACATTTATTTTTCTGCGCGGCCGGCCTATATAGCCGCCGGCATCACTCTCATCGTGCGTTATTTCTCATGGCTGGTCATTCCCAATTCAAGAACATCATGCACAAGAAGGGGCGCGCAGATAAGGCGCGCTCCAAACTGTTCGGCAAGCTTGCGCGTGAAATAACGGTGTCCGCCAAGCTCGGCATGCCCGACCCGGCGTTCAATCCGCGGCTGCGAGCGGCGATCCTGGCGGCGCGTTCTGAAAATATGCCGAAGGACAATATCGAGCGCGCCATCAAGAAATCGCAGGGCACGGACACCGAGAACTACGATGAGATACGCTACGAGGGCTACGGCCCGGGCGGCGTCGCAGTGATCGTCGAGGCTTTGACGGACAATCGCAACCGTACTGCGGGTGAGGTGCGCGCAATTTTCTCCAAGAACGGTGGCAACCTGGCCGAGACCGGCGCGGTGTCATTCATGTTCAACCATGTCGGCATCGTCGAGTACGACGCCAAGGTTGCGACCGCCGATCAGATGCTGGAAGCGGCGATCGAGGCCGGCGCAGAAGACGTGACCTCAAGCGATGAAGGCCATCAAGTCATCACGACTCCCGAAACATTGAACGACGTCGCCAAGGCGCTTGAGGCCAAGTTCGGCGAGCCGCGCAAATCGTCGATGTTGTGGAAGCCGCAAAACACCATCGCGCTCGACGACGAAGCCGGCGAAAAGATTCTCAAACTGATTGAAACGCTCGATGACAGCGACGACGTGCAGAACGTCTACGCCAATTTTGAAGTGTCCGATGCGCTCGTCGCCAAAATGAGTGCGTAGTTGCCGCGCGGTCATTTGTAAGCGTCGAGGAAATGCGGCACGGCGATCCAATCGAGCATGGCGCCGTCATTTTGCAGCAATTCGTGCATGCGGCGGTCTTCATCGGTCTTGAGATTGACGCCGAGGTGGGTACCGAGTTTGCGCCCGTGCAGGACAATATTGTTCCCCATCGGCTGGCGCTCGGAATTGTAGGCCTTTAGTGCGGTGTCGATGTCGCCGTGGTCGCGCAGATTTTTTGCCAGCGCTTGCGCATCGGTGCCGGCCTTGGCCATGCCAAAGCCCATATGCGGCCGCGCATTGGCGGCAGCATCGCCGACCATGGCAACACGTCCGAACACAATGGCCGGCGCGGTGAAATCATAAATCGGCGTGATGAACGGCTGCTTGATCTTCATCAGCGCGTCGAGCAGGGCCGGCGGCAGGATCTCGCGCGCATCCGAGTACATGTCCGCGATCAGATCCTTGCGGATCAGAGGCGGCGGCACCGAATGTTCATGCTGCACGCCGTTTTCGTCTACATTCATGTCACGCAGTTTTGCGGCATCGGCAACGCGATACCAAATGAAATTGAAGCGACGCTTTCCCGGCCGCAGATCATTGTCGAATCCGGAAATCGGGTAGGTGATCACCTGTTGTTGCTTCGGAAGGTAGAATGTGAACAGCGGATAGATCGTGCGCAGCGTTTCCGCCGCGAGGTCGGCTTCGTTCGGCGCGCCACGCCAGATGTAATAACCGGCGTAGACAGGCTGCACCTCCGGCGCCATTTGCGCGCGCACGCTCGAACGGATGCCGTCGCCGCCGATCAAAATATCGGCGTGCTCGACGCGGCCGCCGGAAAATTGCACGCGCACGCCGCGCTCGTCCTGATCGACCCGCTCGAAATTCCAGCCGAGGTGGTAGCGCGTCTCGTCGATGGTCGCGCGCAGAAGGCGTTGCAGCCGATCCCACGAAGTCAAGATTTGCCTGAGCGGGCGCTCGTCGGTGATGCGGCCTTTCTGGTCGATGGCGATGCGCTTGGGCACCTCGATACCGAGATCCCTGGTGCCGGCGCCGCTTGCCTCCAGTGCTTCCATCAATTCGGGGTGGCCGGTGATGCCGGCGCCGCGGCCGACCAGCTCCACGCTCGATCGCTCATAGACATCCGCATCCCAGCCGATCTGGCGCAGGAAGGCGGCTGAAAACAGCCCCGACATCGAGCCGCCAATAATGACGGCCCGTCGCTTGCGGCGGCGCGATGAGGAAGAACCCGGCATGGACGGGACCATAACGGCCCTTGTTGCGCTGTCCATTGTGGCTGTGCGAGGCGGGGGCTATCAACGGACCATGGTCCGGCATCCGATTCGCATTCTCGGTATCGATCCGGGGCTCCGCCGCACCGGCTGGGGCCTGATCGAGACCGACGGCAACCGGCTGATTCACGTCGCCTGTGGTTCCCTTGAAACCAGCGACCGGGCCGACCTGGGTGCCCGTCTGCTCGTGATCCATGACGGATTGAGCGGGGTAATCGAGCGATACCAGCCGCACGAGGCGGCGGTCGAGGCGACCTTCGTCAATAACAATGCGGCCGCTACTCTGAAGCTCGGTCAGGCGCGCGGTATCGCCATGCTGGTGCCGGCCAAGGCGGGACTGACCGTCGCCGAATATGCGCCCAACGTTGTAAAGAAGACGGTTGTCGGCGCCGGCCACGGCGAGAAGGCGCAGATCCGCCTGATGATCGGTGTGCTGCTTCCGAAGGCCGATCCGCAAAGCGAGGATGCCGCGGACGCGCTGGCGATCGCGGTGTGTCACGCGCACCATCGGACGAGTGCAGCGCTGAGGGTTGCGGCGTCATGATCGGCAAGCTCAAGGGCATCATCGACAGTTACGGCGAGGACTACATCATCCTCGATGTCGGTGGCGTCGGTTACCAGGTGCATTGCTCGGCGCGCACGCTGCAGGCGCTTCCGTCGCCCGGCGAAGCGGCGATGCTGTCGATCGAAACCTACGTGCGCGAGGATCAAATCAAACTGTTCGGGTTTGCGAGCGACATCGAGCGCGAATGGTTCCGCTTGCTGCAAACCGTGCAGGGTGTTGGCGCCAAGGTGGCGATGTCAGTGCTCGGCACGTTGAAGGCGTCCGAGCTCGCCTCGGCGATCGCCATGCGCGACAAGGCCATGGTGGCGCGTTCGCCCGGCGTCGGCCAGAAAGTGGCCGAGCGCATCGTCACCGAATTGAGAGACAAGGCGCCGGCCTTTGCCAATATCGATCCGGCGGTCGTGCATCTTGCCGGAGCGCTCGACGAGAACCGCGCGCCAAGGCCAGTGGCTGACGCGGTCTCCGCGCTGATCAATCTTGGCTACGGCCATCCGCAGGCTGCCGCCGCCATCGCGGCCGCCGCGCGCCACGCGGGCGAGGGCGCCGACACCGCGACGCTGATCCGGCAGGGCCTGAAGGAGTTGGCGAAATGAACAGCCCGCGCCGCCTGGTGGCCGCCGACAAGCGCGACGACGATGTCGATGCGTCGCTGCGGCCGCAGCGCCTGTCGGAATTCATCGGTCAGGAACAGGCGCGCGCGAATTTGAGCGTATTCATCGAAGCGGCGCGCGCGCGCAAGGAAGCGCTCGATCACGTGCTGTTTGTGGGGCCTCCCGGTCTCGGCAAGACCACGCTGGCGCAGATCCTCGCGCGCGAACTGGGCGTCAACTTCCGCGCCACCTCGGGTCCGGTGATCGCCAAGGCGGGCGATCTTGCCGCGCTGCTGACCAATCTGGAGCCGCGCGACGTGTTGTTTATCGACGAAATTCACCGGCTCAATCCGGCGGTGGAGGAAATTCTCTATCCGGCGATGGAGGATTTCCAGCTCGACCTGATCATCGGCGAGGGGCCCGCTGCGCGCTCGGTGAAAATCGATTTGTCTCCGTTCACGTTGATCGGAGCCACCACCCGCGCCGGTCTGCTGACCAATCCGTTGCGCGACCGTTTCGGCATTCCGGTTCGGCTCAATTTCTATTCGGAAAAAGAGCTGGAAGAGATCGTCAATCGCGGCGCGCGCGTGCTCGGCATCGGCATCGCGCCCGATGGTGCGAACGAGATCGCACGGCGCGCGCGCGGTACTCCGCGTATCGCCGGACGTCTGCTGCGCCGGGTGCGCGACTTCGCGCATGTCGACGGCGCCAAGACGGTCGACCGCAAGGCCGCCGACCGCGCGCTCTTGGCGCTCGAGGTCGATGCCGCCGGTCTCGACGCCATGGATCGCCGCTATCTCTCGACAATTGCGTCAAGCTACGCGGGCGGGCCGGTCGGCGTCGACACGCTGGCGGCCGCGTTGTCGGAGCCGCGCGATGCCATCGAAGACATCATCGAGCCGTTCCTGATCCAGAAAGGGTTCCTGCAACGCACGCCGCGCGGCCGCCTGCTGACCGGGCTTGCCTTCCAGCACCTTGGCTTGCCCGAGCCCAAGCGCGACCCTGCGCAGTTCGGGCTGTTCGGACAGGACGAGGACGAATAGTCTTTCGTCATGGCCGGGCATGTCACCGCAAGTCGGGTCTACCCGACTTGCGGTCCCTTATAAATTTTGCGCAACTCGTGCATGCGCGAGTTGCTTGCGACATCCACGCCTTGCGATTGCACCGCTTAAAGACATGGATGCCCGGCACGAGGCCGGGCATGACTGTGAAGGGTTTTCACGATGAATGCGCTCGACGGTGAAATTCACGACGGCCGTCATTTGCAGGCCGTGCGCGTGTACTATGAGGACACGGATTTCTCCGGCATTGTCTACCACGCAAGCTACCTGCGCTTCATGGAGCGCGGACGCACCAACTACTTGCGGCTGATCGGCGCCGACCATCGCGCGTTGTTCCAGCAGGCAGAGAAGGAAGCGCCGGGCTTTGCTTTCGTGGTGCGGCACATGAGTATCGATTTCAAAAAGCCCGCGCATATGGATGACGTGCTCACGGTCGTCACCACGCCGGAGGAGGTGAAGGGCGCCTCGGTCACGCTCAATCAGAAGGTGATGCGCGGGGAGGACCTGCTGGTGGAGGCGCATGTGCAGGTCGCATTCGTGTCCGGTGGCCGCGCCCGTCCGATTCCCAAGCCCCTGCGCATCGCGATGAAGGCCGACCAGGAATCGGGCGGCGGCGCCTGACAGCGCGTGCTAGTGTTTCCTAGTCATGTGGACTTACAGCTTTTCGCTCTTCGAGACGGCGATCGGGACGTGCGGTATCGTCTGGACTCCGCGCGGCATTGCCGGCGTGCAGATTCACAACGTCGACGAGCGCGCGACCCGTGCATCCTTGCTCCGTCGCTTCGCCGGCGCGCAGGAGATGGCGCCTCCCGCGCAGGTGCGGCGGACGATCGATGGCATCGTTGCGCTGCTGCGCGGCGAGCCGAGCGATTTGAGCGGCGTGACCCTCGATACCCACGATCTGCCGGAGTTCAATCGCAAGGTTTACGATATCGCGCGCACGATTCCGCCAGGTGCGACGCTCACCTATGGCGAAATCGCCGAGCGTCTCGGCGACAAATTGCTGGCGCGCGAGGTCGGGCAGGCGCTCGGGCAAAATCCCATTCCGCTGATCGTTCCCTGTCATCGTGTGCTCGCGGCCGCCGGCAAGACCGGTGGCTTCTCGGCCCCGGGCGGCGTAGCCAGCAAGCTGCGGCTGCTTACGATCGAAGGCGCGCAGCCGGGCGGTCCGACGCTGTTTGATCGTCTGCCTCTCGCTGTCGAGCAACGCCGGCGTTCCTAGCCCGCATCGACGCGGCCCCAGTCTTAATGTAAAAACGATTCACATGAGATGGGGCAAACGTGGCCACGCGGCCCGCGGCTATCACCACGGCAATCTGAAAGAAGCCCTGGTGCGTGCCGCGCTCGAACTGATTGCCGAAAAGGGACCGGCGGGGTTCACTTTCGCCGATGCGGCGCGCTGGGCCGGCGTGAGTCCGGCGGCGCCGTACCGGCACTTTCGCGACCGCGATGCGCTGCTCGCCGATGTTGCGCGCCGCGGCTTCGAACTTTTTGCTGCCGCGCTGGCGAAAGGCTGGGACGAGGGCAAGCCCGACGTGATGACGGCGTTCGATCGTCTGGGCAAGATCTATCTCGAATTTGCCAAGCGCGAGCCCGCCTACTACTCGGCGATGTTCGAGGCGGGCGTGCCGCTCGATACCGATCGCGAGCTGCGCGAGACGAGCGAGAATGCTTTCGCGGTGTTGCGTGCGGCGGCGGAAAAACTCGTGATGCTGATGCCGCCGCAAGGACGCCCGCCGGCGTTGATGGTCGCGCTGCACGTGTGGGCGATGACGCATGGCATCGCCTCGCTCTTCGGTCGCGGTGACGCCGCGCGGCGCACCTTGCCGATGCAGCCGGAAGAACTCCTCGAAGCCGCCGTACTGATCTACCTGCGCGGGCTCGGGCTCAACACCGCAGCGGCAAAGCGTCGCTGAGCTTGCCAAGCCCGCACCCGCAAAAATGCGCCGGCGAACAGGGGCGCGGGACTGGCGCGGTTCGCGGATGCTCCCCAATTTAATTTTCACGCTTCTTGACAGAGCCCGTGGATGGGCCTACTTATGTAAATGTTATTTACATTCACGCGAGGCCGACAATGCCCATCACCGCGCAACTCGACGCCTTCGGAAAACCCGCCTGGATCGCACTGATCGTTCTTGGCTTCATGGTCTGGTGGCCGCTTGGGCTCGGCGTCCTCGCATTCACCATCGGGAGCGGAAGAATGGGATGCGGGCATTATGTCGGCCAATACGGTCACTGGCAGAACAAGATGGAACGCATGCAGCGCAAGATGGACTGGATGCGCAGCCGCATGAGCGGAGGCCCCTGGAATTACGCGCCATCGAGCGGTAATCGCGCCTTCGATGAGTATCGCACCGACACCTTGCGCCGCCTGGAAGAAGAGCAGCGCGAATTTCGCGAGTTTCTCGATCGCCTGCGCTTCGCCAAGGACAAGACTGAGTTCGACCAGTTCATGGCTGAACGTGGCCGCCGGTCTTCGCCGGACGCGGGCCAATCCCAGAGCTAAGGTTTGACTGCGTCGAGTAAGGCCGCCTGTTGTTTTGTGCCGATCTCGCTTGAACGCGAGATCGGCCTTTTGCCGTGGATCAGCCGGGCGCCGGTAAAGTAACGACTCCTTAACCACAATCAGCGCTGTTATAGGGGCGATAAGTCCGCTTCCGCGCCCAAGTTTGGCCAAGTTTCGCGGGGATTTCGTAGGTCGCCGGTGGACGGGACGTACGATTTTCGTGAGACATTCGTTTTTCGGCTTGGCGCGTTGGCGGGATCGTCGCGCGCGCACGTTGATATCGGATATTGCGCCGCGCCGGTTCGACCGACGGAACCGGATTGAGCGGAAAGGACGTGCCCATGAATCCTGCCGACGTGGCACAGTCGGTGCTCCCGCTGACCTCCTCCGATCTCTCGCTGTTCACGCTGTTCTGGAACGCCCATTGGGTCGTCAAGACCGTGATGGTCGGGCTTTTGGTGTGCTCGGTCTGGGTCTGGGCAATCGCCATCGACAAGACCGTGCTCTATGCCCGCACGCGCCGCGCCATGGATCGTTTCGAACAGGCGTTTTGGTCCGGCCAGTCGCTGGACGAACTCTATCGGGCGCTATCCTCACGCCCGGCTCATTCGATGGCAGCGTTATTCGTGGCCGCAATGCGTGAATGGAAGCGGAGTTTCGAGGGCGGCAACAATCGTTCGATCGGCGGGCTGCAAATGCGCATCGAAAAAGTCATGGAAGTGACGATTGCGCGCGAAGTGGAACGGCTCGAAAAACGGCTGCTGGTCCTCGCCACGGTCGGCTCGGCCGGGCCATTTGTCGGCCTGTTCGGCACGGTTTGGGGCATCATGACAAGCTTCCAATCGATCGCCGCCTCCAAGAACACGTCCCTGGCGGTGGTTGCCCCCGGTATCGCAGAGGCGCTATTTGCCACCGCACTTGGTCTTGTCGCCGCCATACCGGCGACCATTTTCTATAACAAGTTCGCGGCCGAAGTTAACAGGCAGGCCCAGCGGCTGGAGGGATTCGCCGACGAATTCGCCGCTATTCTGTCGCGCCAGATCGACGAGCGCGGATAGGGGAATGTGATATGGCTGCCAATGCAGGCACGCCGGTCATCGGGAAGCGCAAGCATCACCGCCAGCGGGTGATGAGCGAGATCAACGTCACGCCGATGGTCGACGTGATGCTGGTGCTGCTGATCATCTTCATGGTGTCGGCGCCATTGTTGACCGTCGGCGTGCCGATCGACCTGCCACAGAGCCAGGCCAAGAGCCTTGAACAGGACAAGGAACCCCTCACCGTTTCGGTCAACGACAAGGGCCAGATCTTCCTGCAAAATAGCGAGCTGACAGTCGACGAACTGATCCCCAAGATGCAGGCGGTGGCCGAGGCGCGCGGCGGCACCGAAGCCCGTGTATATGTGCGGGGTGACAAAAAGGTGGATTACGGGACCATGATGAGGGTGATGGGGCGGCTGTCATCGGCCGGGTTCCATCGTGTAGCCTTGGTCACCGAATTCGAGCAGGGCGCAAAAGCGCGGTGATGAGAAAAGCGACAGCGATTTCGACCGGCCTGCACGCAGCGGTGCTGCTGTGGGCGACGCTGTCGTTTTCGGGAAAGACCTTCGATGTTACGCCCGCCGAATCCTTGCCGGTCGACATGATCAGCGAAAAGGATTTTTCGCAGTTGACCAAGGGTGTGAAGGACGCGCCGAAAGTCGAGATGCCGAAGCCTATCGTCGAGAAGAAAGCCGAAGAGCCGCCAAAGCCGGTTGAGGAATCGAAGCCCAAGGTCACCGAGAAGAAGGAGGTGCAGACGGCAAAAGAGACTTCCCCGCCGCCCGAGCCGCAGCCGCCGAAGCCGGACCCGATCGCGGAGAAGATCAAGCAGCCAGACGAACCGAAGCAGACGACGGCCGAACAGCCGTTGCCGCCAAAGAAGCCGCCGCAAAAGCCGCAGCCGAAATTCGACGCCGACAAGATCGCGGCGCTGCTCGACAAGCGCGATCCGCAGCGCAACGCGGCCACGGGTGCGGAGCCCAACCAGGTGGCCTCGCTTGGTGCCGCCAACGCCACGGCTGCGCAATTGTCGCAATCGGAGATCGACGCATTGAGAGCCCGACTGCGTCAGTGTTGGAATCCTCCCGTTGGCGTGGTCGACGCGGCGAACCAATCCGTAGTATTTCGCGTCTTGTTTAATCGCAACGGCTCGATCGCGGGCAACCCGGTATTGGTCGGCGGCCCACCGTCGCAGATGGGACCGGTCCTTGCGGAAAGCGCCAAACGCGCATTGTTGCAGTGTCAGCCCTACACGATGCTCAAGCCCGAACACTATGACCAATGGAAAGACATGCAAATTACCTTCGATCCACGCGACATGTTCGGCGGCTGAATACACAACAACAAGAGCCTTTCATGAGTCATCCCGATATTTGCGGCGCAGCTAGTCAATGGACCCTCTCGCGCCGCCGGTTGCTGATCGGTGCCGGCGCTCTGGCGGCGCTTGCGCCGCGCCCGGCGGGCGCCGTTCTCAAGCTCGACATTACGCAAGGCAATGTGCAGCCGATGCCGATCGCGCTGCCCGATTTCATTTCCGACGCGGATACCGGGCGCAATGTCACCGGCGTCATCACCAACAATCTCCAGCGCAGCGGCCTGTTCGCACCGATCAATCCCGCCGCTTTCATTGAAAAGATCACCAACAGCGACAGCGTGCCGCGGTTTCCGGACTGGCGTGCGATCAATGCCCAGGCTTTGGTCACGGGCCGCATATCGCGCCAGGGCGATGGACGACTGAAGGCGGAGTTCCGGCTTTGGGATGTCTTTGCCGGACAGCAGCTCGACGGGAAACAGTATTTCACCACGCCGGATAACTGGCGGCGTATCGCGCACATCATTTCGGACGCCGTCTATGAGCGCCTGACCGGCGAGAAGGGTTACTTCGACAGCCGCATCGTGTTCGTCGACGAGACCGGTCCGAAGGAACGGCGGGTGAAACGTCTCGCGATCATGGATCAGGACGGCGCCGGCGTTCGCTACCTGACGCGCGGCGATGACCTGGTGCTGACGCCACGCTTCAATCCGTCGACGCAAGAGATCACTTATATGTCGTATGGGCAGGGCGACCCGCGCGTCTATCTGCTCAACATCGAGACCGGACAGCGGGAGATCGTCGGCAATTTCCCCGGCATGACCTTCGCCCCGAGATTCTCCCCCGACGGCCAGCGCGTGATCATGAGCTTGCAGCAGGGCGGCAATGCCAACCTGTTCGTGATGGACCTGCGGTCGAAGCAGACAACGCGCCTCACCGACACGCCGGCGATCGACACCGCACCGTGCTATTCGCCCGACGGCACCCGCATCTGCTTCGAGAGCGACCGCGGCGGTTCCCAACAGATTTACGTGATGGCGGCAACGGGCGGCCCGGCGACGCGTATCAGCTTCGGCGAGGGCCACCATTCGACGCCGGTTTGGTCGCCGCGCGGCGACTACATCGCCTTCACCGGCCAGGCGCGTGGTAATTTCGCGATCGGCGTCCTCAAGCCCGACGGCTCAGGCGAGCGCGTGCTTACCGAGGGCTTCCACAACGAAGGACCTACCTTCGCCCCAAACGGACGTGTGTTGATGTTCTTTCGCGATGTCGGGCAGGGGCCGGCTCTTTATACAATCGATATAAGTGGCCGCAACGAACTGAAGGTTCCGACGCCCAGTTACGCTTCGGATCCGGCGTGGTCGCCGCTTTTATCGTGATTTTCCTAAACAGGCCATATTTTCACCCTGTCTTAACCATCAGAAATGGTTTAAGGGGGTCCGACAGTTTTATTGGGTCTGCGCAATGTTCCATCAACCTTGATGGAACGTTCGTTTAACGAACGGCCTGCTAGACCCACACGCAAGCTCCGGTCTGTACGCGTGAAATGGAGGCACCGGAATGATCGATATGAAGAAAATGTTGCACGTTACCCGGCTCGCCGCGGTTCTCGTCGCCGCTTTGACGATATCGGCCTGCGCCAACAGGGGCGAAGACGCGCAGGCGAACGCCGCCGGCGCGGCTACACCGGGCAGCCAGCAGGACTTCGTTGTCAACGTCGGCGACCGCGTGTTCTTTGAAACCGATTCGTCCGAGCTCACGCCGCAGGCGCGCGCGACGCTCGACAAGCAGTCGCAATGGCTCACGACGTACGTCCAGTACAGCCAGTTCACGATCGAAGGCCACGCCGACGAGCGCGGTACACGCGAATACAACATTGCGCTGGGCGCCCGTCGCGCGCAGGCCGTGCGCGATTATCTGGCGCAACGAGGTATCCAGCCGCAGCGCATGCGCACCATATCGTATGGCAAGGAGCGGCCGGTCGCGGTTTGCAACGATATCTCCTGCTGGTCGCAGAATCGCCGGGCGGTCACTGTCCTCGGCGTAAGCTCGTAAGGCTGATTGCCGCAGTCATGCCCGGCCTTATGCCGGGCATCCACGTGTTCCTTTGAATGGCGAAGCAAGACGTGGATGGCCGGGACAGGCCCGGCCATGATGAAATGGGGATTGCGGCGCGCAGTCACAATTTCGACGCAGCACATCTTATGTTACCCTTATTAGACGGCCGCAGCCGGTTTCATCTGACATGATGCGTTTACGACCAACATCTCGATTTGCGGCGCTTGCCGCGCTGTCCGTATTCCTGATGAACGGTTCCGCGCTTGCGCAGGATCGCGATTCCGGAAATTTCCTGGACAATCTGTTCAGCCGCGGCGAGCCGCAGACACAGTCGCGCCAGCCCGCTCAGCCGGCTCCGTCGGGCAGGGTGGCGCAGTCCGATCCCGGCGACCTCAGCGTCCGGCTCGACCGGATGGAAAACGCGTTGCGCCAGCTGACCGGCACCCTCGAGCAGCTCCAGTACCGCAATCAGCAGCTCGAGATGCAGCTCAAGCGCATGCAGGACGACACCGAGTACCGTTTCCAGCAATTGGGATCGAAAGGTGCGCCAGCACCGGGGCAGGTCACGCCGATCGGCCCCGGAAATGCGCCGCCGCCGGCGTCGAATTCCGGAAGACGTTCCGATGTTTTCGATCCCGCGCAGAACCCGAATGCGCCCGGAGCGCCGCGAACTTTGGGCAACCCGGCGGTGATCGCCGCCCCCGAAAGGACGCAGGATAATGGAGTGCCGGTTGGCGCTCCCGGCGGCCGCAATGCCGGCGCGCCGCTCGATCTGTCGAGTGTCGCCGGCAATAATGATTCACCGCCGCAATCAGCCCCGCCATCGGCGGTTGCTTCGGCGAATGCGATGCCATCTTCCGTCGTTGCGCCGTCACCGCCACAGCAAGTACGCCCGGCGGTTCCCAATGCTCCGGCAGGCGGCCAACTTGCGACCTTGCCGCCCTCGGCTTCGCCGCAGGATGAATACGACATGGCCTACGGCTATGTGCTGCATAAGGATTATTCGCTCGCCGAGCAGTCATTCCGCGATTACCTCAAGAAGTATCCGAATGAGCGTCTGGTGCCGGAGGCACAATACTGGCTCGGCGAAAGCCTGTTCCAGCAACAGCGTTACCGCGACGCCGCGGAGTCGTTCCTGGGTGTTTCGACCAAGTTCGAACGCTCCGGCAAGGCACCCGACGCCCTGCTGCGCCTCGGCCAGTCGCTCGCGGCGATGAACCAGAAGGAAGCCGCCTGCGCCACGCTTGCCGAAATTGGACGTAAATATCCGAAAGCCTCCGCCGGCGTGAAGCGCGGTGTCGAGCAGGAACAGAAGCGTGCGCAGTGCTGAGACGAAAGTCGTCTCGGCATCGGAAGCACAATTACTCTTTTCCGGTCTTCAGGCTTTTCCTTCGCTCGTGCTGGCGGTATCCGGCGGTCCGGATTCGACGGCGCTGATGGTGCTTGCCGCCCGCTGGCGGGAATCGCTGAAAGCGAAGCCGAAGTTGATCGCGGTCACGGTCGATCACGGCTTGCGTCCGGAATCCAGACGCGAGGCCGCCGCGGTGGCGCGTCTCGCGCGCAGATTCAAGATCGTGCACCGCACGCTGCGCTGGGATGGACGCAAACCCGTGACCGGCGTGCAGCAGGCAGCACGGGCAGCCCGTTACCGGTTGCTCGGCGATGCCGCCCGCAAGGCGGGCGCAACGCATATCCTCACAGCGCACACGCTGGATGACCAGGCCGAGACCGTGCTGATGCGCATGGCGCGCGGCAGCGGGCTGACGGGTTTGGCGGCGATGGCGCGGGTGTCGCCGCTGCCCGCGGGCGGAGAGGATGCCCCCGCGCTCGTGCGTCCGCTGCTCGGCGTTCCAAAGTCGCGGCTGATCGCGACGCTGCGCGCGGCGAAAATCGATTATGCCGACGACCCCTCCAATCGCGATCCGCGCTTCACCCGAGTGCGGGTGCGCGATCTGATGGGCGCCCTTGCGCAGGAGGGCCTCGATGCGCGCCGGTTGACGCAGCTCGCGCGCCGGCTCAAGCGGGCGGACGCGGCAATTGAGTCCGCGGTCGATCGTGCCGCGTCCGAACTGACGGTCGAATCGACGGACGAAAGCGCGGTTCTTATTTGGACACGCGGCTTTTCCGAATTGCCGTCCGAAGTCGCATTGCGGTTGCTCGGGCGTGCCATCGCCAGGATGGGCCGTGAGGGGCCTGTGGAGCTGGGCAAGCTCGAGGCGCTCAAATCGGCCCTCGATGCCGGCAAAAATACAGCTAACGAACGGTTTCGTCGCACGCTGGCCGGCGCGATTGTGACGCGGACCGGCCAGCAACTTGTTGTCGAAAGGGCGCCGCCGCGGGGTCGCAAGCCTTTAACCAAGCGCGGACCGAATCGGCTCAGCCATGCGAAAACGCGCTAGAATATTAAGATTAGAGGGCTTTTCTTGCGGGCTGGTGCTGCCTACATTGGTCACTAGGTCCGACGTGATGTCGCCACGAAACGGATGCATAAAACATATTGCCGCGGGGCACGTGCGCGGCGGGGTCAGGACGCCTGATGAACGCTAATCTCCGCAATTTCGCCCTCTGGGTGATCATTGTCCTGTTGCTGCTAGCGCTATTCACGCTGTTCCAGAATCCGGGTCAGCGCACGACTGCGCAAGACATCTCATTTTCGCAGCTGTTGACCGAGGTTGATCAGGGCCGCGTCCGCGACGTCGTGATCCAAGGACCCGACATCCACGGCACCTTCGCCAACGGCACCAGCTTCCAGACCTACGCGCCGAACGATCCCGGCCTGGTGCAGAAGCTCTATTCCAAGGGCGTCACGATCACCGCGCGGCCGCCGCAGGACAATGTCCCGTGGTTCGTTTCGCTGCTGGTGTCGTGGTTTCCGTTCATTGCGCTGATCGGCGTGTGGATCTTCCTCTCGCGCCAGATGCAAGGCGCCGGCGGCAAGGCGCTCGGTTTCGGCAAGTCACGCGCAAAACTCCTGGCAGAAGCGCATGGCCGCGTCACCTTCGAAGACGTCGCGGGAGTCGATGAGGCCAAACAAGATTTGCAGGAGATCGTCGAATTCCTGCGCGACCCCGGTAAATTCCAGCGCCTCGGCGGACGCATCCCGCGCGGCGTATTGCTGGTCGGTCCGCCCGGCACCGGCAAGACGCTGATTGCGCGCGCGGTGGCCGGCGAAGCCAACGTGCCGTTCTTCACCATTTCCGGTTCCGACTTCGTCGAAATGTTCGTGGGCGTCGGCGCCAGCCGCGTGCGCGACATGTTCGAGCAAGCCAAGAAGAACGCGCCGTGCATCATCTTCATCGACGAAATCGATGCGGTCGGCCGTCATCGCGGCGCCGGTCTCGGCGGCGGCAACGACGAGCG